>Ga0265298_10000363_pt1 | contig 67840 bp, 56 predicted proteins | sample AusTroGonzalo_MG_3_FD_193486 | JGI IMG/M metagenome (GOLD analysis project Ga0265298, IMG submission 193486) | Bovine rumen microbial communities from tropical cattle in Woodstock, Queensland, Australia - Gonzalo_01 | ecosystem: Host-associated > Mammals > Digestive system > Stomach > Rumen ... | reverse complement strand
TGCATCGTTACGTATCATGTCGGCCACACCAAGAGTGGTGTTGTACTCCACATCATTCTTGATGGGATGCTCCAGACCTGTTCCGAAATGAGTCAACAGAGTATCACGCCAATGGTCCAGTTCCTGCAACTCTATTGCCTTGTATGGCAGCATCCATTCCAGGTACTCATCAAACGAGACTTGGCTGGCCCAGGGACAGGTTGTCCATTGGGTATATGACTTGTCTATATTATCTATAAGGTAGTCTGCCTTAATAACCTGAGCATCAGGGATGGTATGATTAGGCAAGCCGCGGTACTTCTGGTCAGTTATGGCAAGCAGGCTGTCACGCTGCTGCTCTGGTGTCAGTTCCTTATTGGCAAGAATCCGGGCGGCATAATCGTAGTATTGATAGATTTCGTTGCCAGCGTAAGAGTAATGGGCTGGCATGTTCTCTATCAGGAACTCTGCAGCACGCAGCTTGTCCGGGTTAGGGTCAACTGAACGGTAATGGTTCAGCACGGTCTCCAACTCTGAACGGTTGGAGCCGGCTGAATCCAGAACATCATCCAGACATGATCGGTTCCCGCAGCCAATCGTCATGGCTGCCACGGCAAACAGTATGGTAATAGTAAACCCTCTCATGTCAATACCTCATCTTAACCTAACCAATTATCCAAATGCTTACATTGTGCCGTTAAAGTTCATAGTCTCCGTAGTAGGAACTGCCGTCAGAGAGAGTCAGGAACAGACTGTAGGTGTCAGAGTCTGTTGAGACAGCTATCTGCAGAGTGTTGCCTGTGCTGCTGCCACTCCACTGTACATTGTCACTCTGGCGTGTCACGGTGACGCTGATTGAAGTAATGCCGCTGCCACCTATTATATATACATATCCGTCCTGGTAGTAGCATTCCGGCTCGATTGAACGGGGTGGGTGCGTACCGGTGCTCCTTATTACAATAGGTCTGTTGCTGCCCGCAGCATCATTCTCTGCACCGGCAGCATTAGACTGAGAAAAACTGGGCAATAATGCCATAAACATCACGATTAATCTAAAAGCTTTAGTCCTCATATAAATAGGTTTTTAATTCATGACAAAATTATGTCATAAATACAGGCCAAGCTTCGAAAATGGCTTTGGGAAGTTTGACAGACCTCCCTTGCAACACGCTGATAATAAACGCATTGCAGAACGGAGCAAACGAAAAGTTTGACAGAGGCAAAAAGGCATGAAAAAATGCGGCAACCGCGGCCGCATTTTTAAGGGATAACCTGATATTTTGATTTCAACTTATTACACTATCATAGATGTAAAAACAGTGTAACAGGTCCTAACTATGATTGTTTTTTTCAAAATGATGCTTAACTGATTGATTTTCTTTAATCTAAAATTGAAAAATTACCCCCCCCATGTGGATTTAAGTCACTCATTCTCAGTGCTTTACGTAATTCTGCCGCCAAAGGCTCGGATATGGTTGCAATTCTGGTTAAAAGCCTGTGTCTCTTTTGATATATATTATAAGGTGTGTTTTTGGTAAGTCCACCTATGGTTTTCACTGAATAACCAATCAGTAAAAGCCGGATGATTGTCAAGTCACTTTCTGTAATCCCAATCATAGGGTCTGAAAGCCGAACCATCAGATCATTGTAGGTCTCATTGATAATCTTGTCCAGATTCTTCTGATTGCTTTTGCTTGTGATTTCATTAAAATATGCATTTACTTTATTCAGGAATGTTGTTGCCTTGTCAATATGTTTCACATCCTGGAATCTGGTCATATCCTGGTACAGTTTATCCAATGATGCATATTGGCTGCTGAACAAATCCCTGACCTTCTCATTAAGCTCCTCAACTTGCCTGCTGTTGGATTCCTGATGTTCGGTCATATACTTCAGCCTCTCTCTCAGATATTCAAGTTGTTTGTTGCTGGATTCATTAGTTAATGACAAACCCTTCAGTTCATTGTTAAGCTGTATTATCTTTTGGTTGTTAGTCCTGTCTTTCTCTGTAAGGTCACTTATAATAGCAAGTGAGTCTTCAATCTTTAGTTTCAACTTCTGTTTATTGTAGAGATGATACAGTACAATAATGGCAATCATAAGGAATGAAACCACGATTACAACAATTATAATAGAAGCTCTGCGGTTTGCCTTGATAGATTCAAGTTCAGAAACATTATGATAATAGTCTTTCTGGGTCGCCATAACAGACTGTTGTAGTAATGGCCTCAAATTCTCATTCTGAATGGTCATGGATTGTTCATAACGGTCTAAAGCTAATACCTCCTTTCCAGCTTCTTTTAGGATCATGGATTCTACAAAAAGGATGTTTGCAGAATCATTAACATTAGGATTACATTCCCATGCTTTGTCTATGAAAGACTTGGCCTCATCATAGTTTTTGAGTAATAGGTGGTAGTTGGCAAACAATGACAGCAAATAAGAATCGTCCTCAGGTATCCCATATTTGGATGTGAATGTATCAAATGATGATTTCGCATCTTCAACGTTGTCATCGTATAACGAGCAGGCCATCAGATTTTGCAGACTGCTATAGTATAAATCCTCATCTTCCTGTTCTATGCTCCACTCCATTATCTCCTTGAGTATGGTGCGACATTCATCAAAATCATCCAACTCTAACTTGCATCGGGCCACATCAAACAGGGCATACATTTTATGTGTTTCCTTTCCGGCCAACTCATAGTAATGAATTGATTTCTCATAATTGACTTCTGCCCTGGCAAACATATATGAGTTGAAATATATCATGCCAAACTGAGTATATAAAAGCCCTAACCGAAAATTGTTGTTAACGTGCTCAGCTAACCGTTCCGCCTCAGACAGAGCTAAAGTGGCATCTGTATAATGCCCCATTTCATTGTATATACACCCCAGAGTATAATAACTGCGAAATCGTTTAAGCATATCCTTACTTATGGAGTAGTGTCGTACCGCTATCATAATAAGAGAATCGCTATCCACGTCTATACCGTTCTTGTACAGCGTCTCAGAGTAAAGCAGGGCATAACGTGCCTGACGCTCTCTACCACGGATGGATTGCGAGTCTATACTATCCATAAGCTGCAAAGCCAACTCCGGATCATCATTCATAATAAACTCCGCATTGTCCATAAGTGCATTAATGGCATGGCGGGTATGTTCCTTACCATTACTATCATGGCTGCATGACACCTGCCCCAACAGCATAACCGCTACCCCAAGAAGCATCAAAGAACTGCTTGCAGCCCCTTTCTGCTTCAATAAAACCCTGAATCTTTTGTAAACATCAATAGGGCTTTTGCCGTTTACAATCTTTCTTCCGGTCATCCTTTTTACTCCCATATCTTCTAAAAAGCAAAATTAACTCATTTTTGCTTTGCCGCCATCCTCTCACCTAAACAAAAAACCCGCATGTCATCCAACATGTGGGCCGTCGGGTCTTGAGGGATTCGACACCCTTTCCCCCCGGCGACAAGCAGTCAGATGCCATGCGGGAGGAGATATGTCGAGCCCCTTTAGGGCGGCACATACACCATGCATGAACATCAGCCTCTTGTCTTACCTTGGGGGAATTAGTTAAAGTCGAATTTTCAAAACCTCAGTAAAACGAAAGCTTCGTTCTATCCAAAAAATGCTCCGGAGCCTCAACTCCTTAGCGCCGCAAATATAAAAATTTATTTTTAAAAATATTTGGTTGTTTCAATGAAAAGCACTACTTTTGCCACCACTAGAACCCGCCAAGCCTCTCAACGATGCTCAAATGGCGGGTCGTTTTTTACTATGAGTAGCAAAATTCCATTCAAAAAGCCGTACACCAGTGCGCACGACCTTGTCAAACTACTGCAATCGCGTGGTCTGACTATAACTGACAGCTCCAAAGCTGAGAGATATATTGAGTTTATAGGCTATTATCGTTTATCGGCTTATATGTATCCTTTATTGCAAATGCCCAAAGAAGAGCACTGTTACAAGCCAGATTCATCTTTTGATCAGGTGATGATGCTCTATCGTTTTGATAAGAAACTGCGTTTGCTCATCTTCAACGAAATTGAAAAGATAGAGGTGGCGGTGCGGAGCGCGATTGTCAATATAGGTAGCGAAATGACGGGCGACCCATTCTGGATGACAGACGAAAGTAATTTTGCTAATGCGGATAAGTTCCACTACACAATGGGGTTGATTGATAAAGAACTGCTTCATTCACGCGAAGATTTCATCGTCCACTTCAAGCAGAATTATTCCAATCCCTATCCTCCTGCATGGATTTTGGCAGAAGTGCTCCCCTTCGGCGTCATCACCAATATCTTCAGCAACATTAAGACTGCTCGCATAAAGAAGAGTATTGCATTGAGATTCGGCTTGCAGGTAGCTCCTTTTACGTCATGGTTAACCATTGTTACCCTGACTCGCAATTCCTGTTGTCACCATGCACGTGTATGGAACAAGCAGAACACCATACGCCCCATGATTCCCAATCACATGACAGGTAGTTGGATTTCTCTGCCTACGGACGAACTCCGCACATATTTCAACCTGTGCATCATCAAGTATTTTCTCAACATCATATCTCCTCAGAATGATATGAAAGCCAAGATTGATGCCCTACTTGCCAATTATCCTGCCATTGATACATCTGCCATGGGTTTCCCCATGGGATGGGAGAATGAGCCGTTGTGGAAATAGATGCAATCCACAACCACCATCGCACCAAGACACACCGTTTAAGTCACAAATTGTCCGTCTCGTTTTTGTGGACTGGACAGATGCTTGCAGACCGGTCATCTGGTTTTGTCATCCGCCATCGTCCAACGGTTACACAAACCGGACACACTTCTTTCCGTCTGAAGGTGTTGCTTAGTATAGATTTGTGTAGTGTTTAGGTTAGCTGGCTTTTTGCGGAATGTCCTGCTATTGATCAACCGGACATCCGCTGTTTGTCCGGCATTTACCAAAGGGATTAGAAAAACCGCATGACACCAGTCATGCAGCCTTGCGTTCCCTCGGGTTATCGACGCCCTAACTTACGCTTTGACATACATACCGATGCCATGCGGAAGGGAATATGAAAAACCCTTTTTGGGTTGCATATACACCTTACACAGGCATCCGGCTTATGTTTCATCTTCGTAAGTTTAGTTTGTGTCGATAATTTAAGGAACGCAGCGAAACTAAAGCAGAATACTTTATTATGTCTTGTTCATTGGCCTGTTTTCCTCCGAACGGAACAAAGTTATAACATTATTCGGTAAGTACCGTTCATCTGCATCTGTTTCTCATTCTTTTCCATTTTGTGCATCTACTCATTTCGCTGAGTCTTGGCATAGGCTCCATGCCCTTGTTTCTCCAGACTTCCGCTCTGGCACAGCTGCTTAATATATCTGTCTGCGCTACGGTCCGGAATGTTCAATTTCGCAGCCACCTCCATGTAAACAGTCCTCTCAAATACATCGGGTAGGGCATCATAGAACTTTGTTTTTTGAGTGTTCTGCATCTGAGGCGGTATATCCCCTCCGCAGCACAACTCTATATACACGCTTTGAGTGTGCTCAATCAGCACCTTTACCATTGTCATAGTGGTATCAAAGTCATCATTACTACATACCAGGTCTGTACCAAAATCACCAGTCTCCATTATTCGCAGAGTTGTAAGAATCATCGCAATCCTGAAACATATCAGTCCCATTCTCCTTACACTAGCTATTATAGGGTCCCCGTACAGTTTGAACAGTCGCTCCTGCAGGGCGTTAAAGTATGCGTTGAACTTCACTATCTGGGCCGCGTTCAGACAGAACTTCATCGCATGTGCTTTCATCAGCGTCTCATAGAACTCCGCAAACCTCTGGCCCAGTTCCTCAAACACCGTATTCAAACTCTTCCCTGTAGGGTTGGCAAACACGTTTTTCCAAACTAGCCCCGTATTCAGGCGGTAGTAAATGAACCTGCTGAACAATCCGTTTTCCGCATCCTTAATCAGACTTTTTAACTGTTCCGGAGTGCCACTTAGTACCGTGCTCAACTGAGGGTGTTTCAAATCTACATGCTCGTCATCCTTGCGTCTGTGATAACTTATAGATTCGTGGTGGAAGGCCTTCCTGAATCCGTCGCTGAAGTTTCCAAAGTCACTTGCAAAAGAGTAAGCAAGCGTATCACCTTCCGTCTCAAATATCAGTCCCCGTTCATTGCTCTCTCCCAGGATCTGATATACCGATGTAGCACTACTGTTGGCCGGTATAAAGAGCATGTTCTTCACCGGTGGAGTGGGCTTGGGTATGCCGGGAGTCTTGTTGCTCTCATAGTCTTTCCTCTTCATCTCATACTCCTCCTTCTGCAGTCGGTACAGTTCAAACAGCCGTTCATGGATTCCCTCCACCAGCAGCTTGCACAGGTTCAACCGTCCCTTGCCGCTGCTGGCCCTTGCCGTCAGAAAGAAATAGAGGTTTGGATAAACATCCACCTCATTGTAAAGACCGCTTACATTCGGCATGCAGGCTGACAGCGTTACTATCGTTCCCAGTATCAACACATCTTTTTCCTGACTGTCATTGCCTCTTGCAGCTACCAGTTGCAGGAAATGAGGCAAATCAGTCTCAATTGTATTACTAAAGGTTGGCATCCAGTCTGATATTGCCAAATCGCCATAATTGCCACTGGGTGATGATTTGGCAATATCGCCATTTTTATTGGTTGGCGGTATTGGCAATATTGGCGATTTGGCAATTTGCCGTGTCTTGATATCTACTCCCATATCCTTTGCTTTTTGAAAAAAAGTCTTTACAGTTATCCCGCCTTTCTTACCCTTCAGGCAGCGGTTGAATTGCTTGTCTGTCTCCTTGGCATCATACTTTGGATAGAATCTGCTAATACGGTGGTAATAGTCGCGGCCCGCTTCTCCCAGTCCGTCCGCCAGTGCAAAACCCACGTCCCTCCAACTACCGTAATCACTGGTAATATCCAGACATCGGGACTCTATCCTGCTTACCACCTTCTCTATGTCATCATAAAGTTCCTGAGTGGCTATCCTCGGAGCGTTCGCCCCGGACAGCGGCCGGTCTTGCGTACCACTGTCCGGTTTGAACCACTTCGTAATGTCAAACTCTTCCTCTGCCATCGTAATTAATCATTTTGTTGTGTAGTAGTGGCAGGATCTACATATAGTTCGGGTTGAGATAAACTTCAGGATCCCAAGGCAGCAGGCATCCGTGCGAAAGTGGCCGTGCTTGCATATCCACCTCAATATGGTGTATCTCCCTCAGGTAATTACTCACGGCATTGTAGAAATCTACATGCTTGAATATACTCCTGTTGTTCACCACCCATTTTACGCCGTGCCCCGTTGGGCTTGTAAATATCAGCACCGTTTCAAACTGCTTGAGTTCCATCAGAATATCCTTCACGTGTTGAACAGAAACATGGTCTATATCAAAGCAGACATACCCGCTGGCTTTCTTCAGCCCGCCATCACACTTCTTCTCATATACACCGCTAAAAGTCGCTGTCTCAAACTGGCTGTGCTTGAAAGCCTTCGCTTTGTCAGTATCGTATATCCTGCGCAGTTGTTCGGTCTGCTCCCTCGCCACACCGTCACGTATATACACATAAGCCGCATATGGATCCATCACACCGTATGGCTCCGTTATCCAAACACCCTTCTTATATACTGAGAATGTCTGTGGCGTCGGCTTCCAGAACTCCCTTTTCTCAGATTCTTTCATATTTTCCATATTAACCAATATTCTTAAAGGGTTTATTTGCCTTGAACAACGCTATGGCATACTCCACATCAACCACAATCTTCCTTCCCGTCTGGCTCACTGCATCCTTAATCACTGTAGCTTTCAGGGTCTGTGCTGTTGAACGGCAGCACTTGAACAGTTGCATTATTCCGGGAATCCCATATACGTATGTATGCGGTTTCTTCTCAGTATCCGGCTTTACACCGGTCAAATCCTTCATAACCTCCTTGAACTCTCCTACAGAGAGTGTGGCCATAATACGGCCATTTTCAATTTCCATAATCTTGATGGTTTTTGTTGTTCATTATAAGTTTATCTGCAAACAGTCAAAAGGCCTTTAAGTGCTGTCACGGCGCAAATTTGAACAATAAAAACGGATAGAGAATGGTATAGATACTAACTATCCTGTTCATACTATCCGGAAACAATCAAAAACCCCTCTATGAGGGGTTTAAAGACAGAATTAGACTCGGTGGTATGGCTTCAAAAAAACATCCGTGTACCATTTCTATACCATCAATATCCCATAAGGATACCATAACCTTCTTACTTCAATACCATTGCCATACCACAAGGGTCCCATTGCTATACCATTGGCATACCGTCAGCATACCATAGATGCCCTGTTAAACTTTGTAAATAATACTATTGTACTCCGGATATAACTTAATCAATAGTGGGTCCAAAGCCCGTTCGTTAAGTGAATAGAAAGTCTTCGACATCCTTTTTAGGTTCCAGCAAGTCTCAAAATCCTTCCATTTCTTACGGCTCGGAATCCCCAATAGTTTGCCAATCACATGTGCAGCTTGTGCCTTAAAAGCATTTGTCACCCCTTCCATCCATTGCCCACCGTCATACAACTCAACAGGAAGTCTTGCTAATAGCTCTTTAGCTTTCTCAGTATCTAGAATTGATGTAGTCTTCTTTCCTTCACTCTTTGATAGGATCGAAATCTGCTTCTTAACAGTAAACTCTTCTCTCTGTTCCAGATTTCGTAGCAATGCCTCGCAGAAGTCCTTGAACGCACAACCATTATCCCAGCGTTCCTTATAGAAAATGAAATCCTTCTTTATCAGATATAGTCTGTAGCACTCTAGACACGCCTTAACAGCGGCAATTTGCGCCTCGGGCTCTTTAATGCAGAAAATAATTCTTTGTAAACAATCCGGCTGATAGCAATTTGTATACAATTCCCAGTCCAGAACCAAAAAACTGTCAATCTCAGAGTTGTTGATCTTCTTAATAATCTTCTGCTGGGCAACAAACACAGGATCTCTCATCTCTAAAATTTCTTTCAATCATTTTAATAAATCTCACCATTTGTCGATAATTTAGGGATTAGTTCATTTCCTCACCTTCACTTCGTAAAAATATACGCCACAAACATAGGTCCCGATACCAGATGATACCTGGGCCTTATGATAAAACGCATATTCCATGGGAGTAGATTGGAAAGGACTTTGACTGTTTTGGGGGGCTGTCAGTAATATGTAGGCCCCTTAAACAGCCGCAAATATATCAATTCACGACTTGATAGGGTTTATTGCTTTGCAAGAAATTACATTCCTAAAAGTAAATTGTAACATATACGAATATATCTGAACCAAAAGCATGCATAATGATAGCGTAACAAGCGCGTTACAAAAACGTTACACAACCGCAATAAGTCATCTCTTCCTTTCAATGCGTAGAATAAATATGTATTGCAGATACAATACGTTGATATGAGACCTTGTTATATAGGCGGTATTACACCTTATTATATAGTGGAGACTACTTGAAGTAGTCGTACTGCAGCACCAACTTTTGTGCCACCTCCAGCTTATCCGCCCTGATGTACTTCTCTAAAGAGGTCACACTGGTATGCCCCGTAACCTTCATGATGTCATATACTGCAACACCATCCAGATACATCAGTGTAGCACCGGTTCTTCTGGCTGTGTGGGTACAAATCAACTCGTATTTCTTATGATACTCTTTGGTCACCATTCCTCCACGGCTTGACTTAATCTCTACCACATCATCAATCCCCGCCAACTTACCAATATCCTTGATGTGCATATTGATCTTCTGGTCACTAAGATGAGGTAGTCCCTTTGGATACTTCTCCAGGATTGCACGAACCTTGGCATTGCAGGGAATCTCCACCTGTCTTCCAGTTTTCTGCTGATGAATAGATATATATGTAATAGGTGTATCACCATTATTCACCACCTTAATGTTCTCCGGCTTCAGATTGTTGTAGTCCGAAACCCTCTGTGCAGTCCATACACCTATCATAAATAGATCTCTGGCCAACTCATAACTCTTATTGTTCTCTGTCTTTGACAGGTCCACCTTCTCCATTTTTTCAACCTCCTCACGGGTCAAGTAGATAGCATCAACATCCAGAGCCTGCGCCTTAAACTCGACACTCTTGTATGCAGGATTCACCGGATACCCACGGCTATCCGCAGCCCTAAGAACGCCTTTTAGTTTACGGATAAAACCACCAATAGTATTGTCGGAGTAATGAATCTCTTCCTTCTTCACCTTCGGGGCAACCTTATTCCCATCCTTATCGACAGTCTCCTTATTCTCCGGATTGATATCCTTATGAATAAGCCAGGTCATATAACGGTTGTAGCAGTCCATATCAACATCCTTAAAGTCGTATGTAATGCCCGTTTCCTCCATGAATTCCTTGAAGTGGCCCAATGAGTTTGCCACACTGAACCTTGACCCTCGTACAAAAGTACGTCCGTGCGCAAGCGTAGTCCTGTTGCCCTCCTTTACATCCTTAATATACTCATCAATGAATTTGGACAGCGTCATCTGCTTCTTCCGCATCTCCGCCTCCTCCTTCTCCTGTTTATTTTTCTCCCTTTCTGCTTTCAGTTGATTTGCCTCTTCAATTGCATCAGCATGGGTAACATCATGAATAATATCCCTCAGAGTCTTGGAATCAAGATCGTAGCCGGCATTATCAATCTTCTCCCTGATCGCATCCAACTTCTTAATCTCCTTGGCAAAAATAGGATTGTCCTTCAGGAACTGAGTCTGTGAGTTCTCATTCTTGTAGGCATTGTATCGGTTCCAGTCCGCTTCATTAATCTTCAGGTCCTGAATAAACTGTCGCTGGTTAACCACCTCACGTGGAACGCCATCAATCAAACGCTTCATCCTAACCCGAACCTTAATGGTTCCATTCTTCTCAAAGCTGAATTTTGTCGGCATAACAAGGTCTCAATAAATAAAAAATGTGGTTACAGTTACTGATACACAAAGATAATAATAATCTAATCAATGTACCACTTCTGTACCACTTTTTTCAATCAACAATAACCTTCAGTGTTTTTCAATAATCAATACCAACCTAGTAATCAATCACATATCCCAACCAACCACCCATCCAAAACCAAAAATTGTGATCCTTAGCAGATTTGAACTGCTGACCTCTTGCCTGTCAAGCAAGCGCTCTAAACCAACTGAGCTAAAGGATCTGTTCCGCCTACCCTTATATGGAAAGCGTTGCAAAGGTACATTTTTTTACGAAATCTACAATGCTTGGCCTGTTTTTGTTACATACAGTTGACAAACCGGGTTAAAAATGTATAATTGCGGGATGAATATCAGATTCAAATAGTTACCGGTGTTACAATAAGGCCAGAAAATGTGTAATTTCGCGGCCGAAAACAAAAAGGTATTATAAAAGTTGCCGGCAAAGGGCTGGCGTTATTGATGTAACATTATGAATCTTAAGGGATTTCAACCCAAACTGTTCTCAACTCTGAAGAACGGTTATGACAAACAAACTCTTGTTCAGGACCTGCTTGCAGGTGTAATTGTGGGCATTGTGGCTCTGCCGCTTGCCATCGCTTTCGGTATAGCATCGGGTGCCACGCCCGAGGCCGGTATTCTCACAGCTATTGTGGCAGGTTTCATCATCTCATTCTTTGGCGGCAGCAAGGTTCAGATAGGCGGTCCTACCGGGGCTTTCATTGTAATTGTGTATGGAATAATACAGGAATACGGCATGAGCGGACTATGCATAGCCACGTTTATGGCGGGTGCATTCCTTATCCTGATGGGTGTACTGCATTTGGGAACCATAATCAAATACATTCCTTATCCGATAGTTGTGGGCTTCACCAGCGGTATAGCCCTGACAATATTCGCAACACAGATAAAGGATCTGTTCGGACTCCAGATTGAGAGTGTTCCGGCAGGTTTCATTGATAAGTGGGTTGTCTATTTTCAACATTTTGATACCGTCAGCTGGTGGTCACTGCTGATAGGTGTGGGCAGCATACTCATTATTATTCTGACTCCTAAGATCAGTCGTAAACTTCCTGGTTCTCTGGCTGCAATCATCATTATGACAATTGTCTGCCTCATTCTGCGCAGTGTAGGCGTGGAGGGTATTGAGACCATAGGTGACCGTTTCTCAATATCAACTGAACTGCCACAGGCAGAAGTACCCAAGATCAATTGGGACAGCATTGTACGTCTGGCACAGCCGGCTATGGTGATAGCCATGCTGGGCGCAATAGAGTCACTGCTCTCTGCTGCAGTAGCAGACGGTGTGATCGGTGATCGTCACGACAGTAATCAGGAACTTGTGGCGCAGGGAATTGCCAATATGGTATCACCCCTGATAGGCGGAATACCTGCCACAGGCGCAATAGCACGAACCATGACCAACATCAACAACGGCGGGCGCACTCCCGTGGCAGGAATTGCGCACGCCATTGTATTGGCTCTCATCTACCTCTTCCTCATGCCGCTGGTAAAGTTCATCCCGATGGCTTGCCTGGCCGGTATCCTGGTTGTGGTATCATATAATATGAGTGAATGGCGCAGTTTCAAGGCCATTCTGAAGAACCCCAAGTCCGATATCATAGTACTGCTGGTTACATTCTTCCTTACTGTGATATTTGACCTGACCGTAGCAATTGAGGTGGGTGTTCTCATTGCCTGCCTGCTCTGCATGAAGCGTATGGCTGAGACCACCAACGTATCGGTACTGAGTGATGAGATTGATCCAAATGCTGACAGCGATGTGATGGGTAATCTGGATCATCTGACAATTCCTGAGGGCGTTAAGGTGTATGAGATTAACGGTCCTTACTTCTTTGGAATAGGTAACAAGTTTGAGGAGATGATGGGCGATATGGGCGGACGCGCCAAGGTGCGTATTATCCGTATGCGTAAGGTTCCGTTCATTGATTCCACCGGTGTTCACAACCTGCAGAATATGTGCCGTATGTGTTCGCAGATGGGTGTCAAGGTGGTGCTTTCAGGCGTAAATCCTCAGGTAATGAAGGTAATTGAGGATGCCGGAATGGATGATGTGGTAGGCAAGGAAAACATCTGCAGCCACATAAACATCGCCCTAAAGCGTGCGGAACAAATACTCGCAGAAAAATGATAAAAGCACTTGCGTTTCCCCGTGCGTGATTCCAATACGCATAGGGATTCCATTTGCACCCAGTAAAACAAAACCCTGACAGCAAAGCGCGTCAGGGTTTTGTTTTACCCGGCCGGAGGCCGGCAAGCGACCGTAGGGAGCGTGTTTCCAGAAGGAAACTAAAAAAAGGTTGTTTCTAATACGCAGACAAGTTTCCAGTTAACGACTTTCAAGGCCAAAGGCCAGGAAAGTCAAAAACACTCGAGTTGCAAAGCAGCGAGAAACCCGCCGCATGGAAACTCTCAACTTTATCAACAGGTTACCAATCAAGCCTAAACCTTAACTTCAGTACCGTGTATTCAACAATCTGATATATAGTCTGGTGAGTTTTCAACAGGCGGTTAAAAACTTTTTTAAATAAAAAGTGGGGCAAAGTGGGTTAAAGTGGAGTGAAATTGTATAACTTTGAAACCGAATATCGATCAAAGGCAAAAATGAGTTTCATCGGACAGTTCCCGGTGCGTCTGGACGCAAAGAACAGAGCGTTCATGCCGGCAGGATTCCGCCGCCTGTTGCAACAGGCAGGCGAGCAGACTCTGGTGGTTCGCAAGGACTACTTTGAGAACTGCCTGGTAGTCTATCCTGCATCACAATGGCGGGATGAGATTGCCGGTGTCCGTGCCCGTCTTAACCGGTTTGACGGAAACCAGCAGATGGTGTACAGGAAACTGGTATCTGAAGCTCAGGAGGTGCAGCTGGACAGCAATGGCCGTCTGCTGCTGCCCCAGATGTTGCTTGACAAGGTGGGGATTAAGCAGGATGCCCTGTTTGTGGGCATGGAGCAGACCATAGAGATATGGAATCCTCAGTTGGCTGCAGGTGCAGGCCAGCAACCGTTCATGAGTGACAGCGAGTTTGCCGATAGTCTAAGAAAGTTCATGACTGAGTGATACGCATTACATACATAACAGGCAAGTGGACACAAACGGGACATATCATGTGCCGGTCCTTCTGCAGCAAAGCGTAGAAGGGCTTGTGACAGACCCCAACGGGGTCTATGTGGATGCCACCTTCGGTGGTGGCGGCCACTCGCGCGAAATAGTGTCCCGTCTCAGTTACAAAGGTCATCTTTACGGATTTGACCAGGATGCCGATGCCATGAAAAATGTGATTGACGACAAACGTTTCACGTTCATATATTCCAATTTCCGTTACATGCGCAACTTCATGCGTTGGTACGGCCATGATAAGGTAAACGGCATACTGGCTGACCTTGGGGTGTCTTGGCATCATTTTGATGACAGCACACGCGGATTCTCGTTCCGGTTTGAGGGGCCAATAGACATGCGCATGAACCAGAAGGAGGGCATGAAGGCATCGGATGTGCTTAATGACTATCCAGAAGAACGTCTGGCGCAGATTTTCTGGCTGTACGGAGAGTTGCAGATCGGAAAACAACTGGCTCAGGCCATAGGGCGCGCCCGTAGGAACGCCCGCCTTGAGACGGTTACGCAACTGCTTGATGCGGTGCGTGGGGTGATAGGCCGCGAGCGTGAGAAGAAAGATACCGCCAAACTGTTCCAGGCTCTTAGAATGGAGGTGAACCATGAGGTGGACGCCCTGCGGGAGATGCTTGAAGGAGCTGTTCATCTGCTTGACAAGGGAGGCCGTTTGGTGGTGATCACGTATCACTCAATAGAAGACCGTATGGTCAAGAACCTGATGAAAAGCGGAAACATTGAGGGTGACGTAAAGACTGATTTCTACGGAAACCGCCAGGTGCCGTTCAGGACGATGGGTAAACCTGCCCAGCCCGATGCTGCCGAGCAGGCTGCCAACCCGCGTTCCCGTAGTGCCAAATTAAGAATTGCAGAGAAGGTCTGATATGGAAGAGAATGTAAAGAACAATGCCAAAAGAAAGGGGCTGATACAGTCGGTGCCTGACTTTATCCACCGCAACATCTGGCTGCTGGTGGAGATACTGGCATGCATCATCTTCTATATCGGAAACCGGTATGCTTACCAGCGTGACCAGGCATACGCCGAGAGACTCAGACGTGAACTTGTGGATATGGAGTACCAGACCCTGAACACAACGAGCGACGTATCGGCCAAGAGCAAGCCGTCATACATAGAGAATGTTGCGACCAGAAACGGCTCTGGTCTGCAACCAGTTACAGAACCTCCGTACAAACTGCCTGAATGAGAGATATGACCGACAGTAATGATGCACGCAAACAGGAAAAGAAGAGGGTGTCGCGCAAGTACGTCTCCCTGTTCCTGCTCATGCTGGTATGGGGCGCACTCATCATAATCAAGATGGGCATTGTGATGTTTGCTGAGCGTCAGTACTGGAATGACGTGGCCAAGAACATGGTTCCCGTGAACAGGGTCATAGAGGCCAGACGCGGTAATATTCTGAGCGATGACGGCCTGTTGCTGGCAAGCAGCATGATGCAGTATCGCGTATTTCTGGATTTCAAGACTGCCGAAAAGACGCCTGAGCGCGCCAAGAGGGACCAGATGCGCAAGGATACGCTATATTCAGGACATCTGGAGGAGTTTGCACGCCAGATGCATGAAATATTCCCGCAGTATTCCGTACAGGAACTGACCAGCCATTACAGTAAAGGCTATCAGTCCAAGTCACGTTCATGGTTCCTGCTTCCGGGTGTCTCGCGTAACTCATTCCCCATATCATACAATCAGTACAAGTCATTGGCCAAAACCGTATGGCTCAAACCCAAGTATGAAGGATGGTTCTTCAGCGCCGAATCCAAGATTTCACGTCAGAAACCGTTCGGTACCCTGGCTGCCCGTACAATAGGAAGTATGTATGAGGCCAAGGACTCTGCCCGCAACGGTCTGGAACTTTCTTTCGATTCACTGTTGCGCGGAGTACCAGGGCGCGGTCATATAGAGAAGGTACAGAACGTGTCACGCATGGTGACCGAGATTCCGCAGATAGACGGATGTGACGTGCACACCACCATAAACGTGGATATGCAGGACATTGCCGAGGTGGCGTTGCGCAAGCAGCTGGAGTTCAGGAATGCTGCATCGGGAATAGTAGTGCTTATGGAGGTGCCTACCGGTGATATAAAGGCTATAGCAAGTCTTACCAAGACTGAGTCAGGGCAGTTCAGTGAGATACAGAACAATGCGGTGAAGGAACTGTTTGAGCCCGGATCCACGTTCAAGCCTGTTTCAATGATGGTGGCTCTTGATGACGGCAGGATAAAGCTGACTGACAGCGTCTATTGCGAATACGGCCGATATGCCGGATTCGGAGGCGGTGCTGTCATGACCGATGCGGGCAACGGCTACGGATGGCTGGATGTGCCGGGAATCATTAAGAACTCCTGCAACATAGGAACATCCAAACTTATCAATGCGGCGTACAAGAAGGATCCCAAGGAATTTGTGGATGGTATTTACCGTACGGGCATAAACACGCATTTTGACCTTCAGCTTACAGGAACTGCGGCTCCTGTCATACGACGTGACGGAAACTGGGACGCCACGCGTCTGCCTTGGATGTCAATAGGCTATAACACACAGTTGCCGGTAATCAATACGCTGGCGTTCTACAACGGTGTGGCCAACGGAGGCTGCATGGTGGCTCCCAGACTGGTGACATCGGTCACGCGTGACGGTGAGGTTGTAAAGGAATTCCCGGTTGAGGTGGTACGCCGTCACATGTGTAAGGATGAGACCCTGAAGCAGGTCCAGTTCCTGCTTGAGAATGTTGTACAGAACGGAACAGGCAAGAATGCATCATCCGAGTATTTCAGTGTGGCCGGCAAAACGGGTACGGCTCAGCTGTCACAAGGTGCTGCCGGTTACAAGAACGGTCCACGCAGGCACATGGTGTCATTCTGCGGGTATTTCCCGGCCGACAACCCGCAGTATTCCTGCATAGTGTCCATACGCACGGACGGTGGTGCTGCCGGCGGTGCCACATGGGCCGCGCCGGTATTTCATGAAGTGTCGGAAAAGGTTATGGCAAGCCGTAACCTGCGTGACATAAAGGAGGCTTATGACTCTACACGGCAGTTTATACCCAAGGTTCTGCCGGGAGACCTGGCCAAGGCGAGTACCGTGCTCAAGGGGCTGGGCAAGAAGGATCTGATGAGCCGTGAGGACAGGAACGTGGCCGACACGCTTTGGGGTACGGTAAGTTCTGATTCCGGACGGTATGTGATGAACCGTATGGATTATGCCCAGGGATTGGTTCCCGATGTGCGCGGCATGGGCGCTACCGATGCCCTATATCTTCTGGAGAAGATGGGACTGCGCGTGGAACTCAAGGGCGTGGGCCATGTGAGAAGCCAGAGCCTGCAACGGAACACTCATTTCCGTAAGGGTGACAGGATACAGTTGACGTTATCAATGTAACAGTATATGGTGACAATAGGAGAGCTTATATCAGGTCTTAAGACACTGAATACGGTTGGAGATACCGGAACGGAGGTGACCGACATTCAGCTTGATTCGCGCAAGGCGGACAAGGGATGTCTGTTTGTGGCTATGCGCGGCACTACGGTAGATGGACATCAGTTCATATCCAAGGCTATAGAGCTGGGTGCTGCATCCGTATTGTGTGAGGTCATGCCGGAACAGACAGTTCAAGGCGTAACATATATACAGGTACCTGATTGCGAGGATATAGTGGGTGTGGTGGCTACACGTTTCTTTGGCAATCCTACCGATAAGGTCAAGCTGGTGGGTGTTACCGGAACAAACGGAAAGACCACTATTGCAACCCTGTTGTATAATATGTTCCGCAAGATGGGCTATAAGGCAGGACTGCTCTCTACCGTATGCAACTACATAGACGGTGAACCTATACCAGCCGACCACACCACCCCTGATGCCGTAACCCTGAACCGTCTGCTCGGTCGTATGGCCGACGAGGGCTGCAAATACGTGTTCATGGAGTGCAGTTCACATGCCATAGTACAGAAGCGCATAGGCGGACTCAAGTATGCGGGTGGCATATTCACCAACCTTACCCGTGACCACCTGGATTACCATAAGACAGTTGAGAACTATCTCAAGGCTAAGAAGATGTTCTTTGACGGGCTGGGTAAGGATGCATTCATGGTTACAAATCTGGATGACAGGAACGGTCTGGTGATGGCACAGAACACCAAGGCCAAGGTAATGACATACTCCCTGCGCAGCATGAGCGACTTCAAGGGCCGTCTGCTGGAATCAGGGTTTGACGGCATGCTGTTGGAGATAAACGGACGGGAGGCGTTCCTGCGCTTTATAGGCAAGTTCAATGCCAGCAACCTGCTTGCGGTATATGGTGCAGCCGTGATGCTGGGCCGTGACCCAATGGAAGTGCTTACCGTAATGAGTACGCTCACTCCGGTAAACGGCCGCTTTGACGCCATCCGTTCACCCAAGGGTTTCACTGCCATCGTTGACTATGCCCATACACCCGATGCCCTTACCAATGTGCTCACAACCATAGTGGATGTTCTGGACGGAAAGGGTCAGATAATAACGGTGGTAGGAGCCGGAGGTAACCGCGACAAGGGTAAGCGTCCGCTCATGGCGCAGGAGAGCGTAAAGTACAGCGACAGGGTTATAATAACATCGGACAACCCCCGCTTTGAGGAACCGCAGGATATAATCAATGATATGCTGGCCGGTCTCACCAAGGAAGATATGCAGAAGGTCATATCCATTGCTGATCGCCGTGAAGCCATACGTACCGCCTGCATGATGGCGCAGGCTGGCGATGTTATACTTGTGGCAGGCAAGGGTCATGAGGATTATCAGGAGATAAAGGGAGTCAAGCACCATTTTGACGACCATGAGGTTATTAGGGAATCATTTTAACAGGAAATAGATGCTATACTGGCTGTTTGAATACTTCAAGAGAGTGGGGATAGACATTCCTGGCGGCGGAATGTTCAGTTATGTCACATTCAGGGCCATATTCGCCCTGGTGGCATCAATAGTGATATCATGCTGGTTCGGAAGCCATTTCATTGATATGCTCAAGCGCAGGAACATATCGGAGACACAGCGTGACGCCAAGCTTGATCCGTTTGGCGTGACCAAGAAAGGCGTGCCCACCATGGGAGGTGTGATCATTATTGTGGCCATTCTGGTTCCTTGTCTGCTGATAGGTGATTTGGGCAATGTCTATATGCAACTGATGCTCATTACCACCGTGATTCTTGGAATCATAGGTTTTGCCGATGACTACATAAAGACGTTCCGCAAGAACAAGGAGGGCCTGAACGGCTGGCTCAAGGTGTCAGGGCAGCTTCTTCTTGGCCTTATTGTGGCGCTTACGCTTCGTTACAGTCCGCAGGTGGTCATAAATGAGAAGGTGGAGACCCGCATTGAGAACAATACCGAGATTGTGGTCAAGACACCCGATGTAAAGTCAACCCGTACCACGATTCCTTTCTTCAAGAACCATAACCTGAACTATGCCGACGCTTTCAGCTGGCTGGGTGAAAAGACAAAATATCAGGCAGGCTGGATATTCTTTGTACTGCTGACACTGTTTATAGTGACTGCCGTGTCAAACGGTTCAAACCTGAACGACGGCATGGACGGCATGGCGGCAGGCAATTCGGCCATTATAGGACTGACTCTGGGTATTCTGGCATACGTGTCCAGTAACGTGGTCACCGCCAGCCATTTTGACCTTATGTATATTCCGGGCAGCCAGGAGGTGGTGGTCTATCTGTGCACGTTCGTGGGATCACTTATAGGTTTCCTCTGGTTCAACTCCTATCCGGCACAGATTTTCATGGGCGATACCGGCAGCCTTACCATAGGCGGAATTATTGCCGTATGCGCGCTGTGCATTCACAAGGAACTGCTTTTGCCTATGCTCTGCGGCGTATTCCTGGTAGAGAGCCTGTCAGTGATCTGCCAGCGTTTCTACTATAAGATAGGTAAGCGAAAAGGGGTTCACCAGCGTATATGGAAGCGTACGCCCATACACGACCATTTCCGTACAAGCATGGAGCAGGTGTTGAAGGCTGATCCGGGCAGCACCGTGAAATTCCACGGAAATGACAGCAAGCTTCAGTTTGAGACCAAGATAACGCTCAGGACCTGGATTATAAGCATAGGTCTTGCGGCACTTACAATATTGACCTTGAAAATCAGATAAATGCAATGGCAAAGAAGATCGTAGTATTGGGAGCGGGCGAGAGCGGCACCGGAGCCGCCATACTGGCCAAGACCAAAGGCTTTGAGGTGTTTGTCTCTGACCTGTCGGAGATAAAGGATTATTACCGTTCAGAGCTGGACAGACGCGGCATAGAATGGGAGCAGAAACAGCACACGGAGGAGCGTATCCTGGCTGCTGATGAGGTGATAAAGAGTCCGGGCATTCCCAAGGAGGCTCCCATCATTCAGAAACTCATGGCACAGGGCACTCCCATAATATCGGAGATTGAGTTTGCAGGCCGTTATACCAATGCCAAGATGATCTGTATTACAGGATCCAACGGCAAGACAACCACCACATCGCTCATATACCATATATTCAGGATGGCTGGCATGAATGTGGGGCTGGCCGGCAACATTGGCAGCAGTCTGGCCTGGCAGGTGGCTGAGAAGAACTTTGACTACTATGTGATTGAACTTAGCAGTTTCCAGTTGGATAACATGTATGACTTCAAAGCCGATATTGCCATACTAATGAACATTACTCCGGATCATCTGGACCGTTATGACTATGAGATGCAGAACTATGTGGATGCCAAGATGAGGGTTATCCGCAACCAGACCAAGGATGATGCGTTTGTCTATTGGAGCGATGACCCCATCATAACCCGCGAGCTCAAGAGATATGGACTCAAAGCCACTCTGTATCCTTTTGCTGAAGCCAAGAGGGAAGACCTGGCGGCTTACGTGGAGGACGGGACTCTCTATTTCAACAGGCCTTACTCGTTCAATATGGAGCAGGAGTCGTTGGCACTGACCGGTAAGCATAACCTGTACAACTCAATGGCTGCCGGTATATCGGCCAATATTGCGGGTATAAAAAGTGATACCATACGTAAGGCTCTGCAGACTTTCCAGGGGGTGGAGCACCGTCTGGAGCGTGTAACCAGGGTTAACGGTATAGATTTCATAAACGACTCCAAGGCCACTAACGTGAACAGTTGCTGGTATGCCTTGCAGAGCATGCCTGTAAAGTGCGTTCTGATACTTGGCGGCAAGGATAAGGGTAATGATTACAACGAGATAGCCGATCTGGTGCGCGAGAAGTGCTGCGGACTGGTCTATATGGGCCTGCATAATGAGAAACTGCACGGTTTCTTTGACGGGTTCGGACTTCCGGTGGCCGATGTCCAGTCCATGAAGGATGCCGTAGATGCGGCTTACAGGATGGCTCATAAGGGTGAGATAGTCTTGCTGAGCCCCTGTTGCGCCAGCTTTGACCTGTTCAAAAGCTACGAGGACCGTGGTGACCAGTTCAAGGCTTGTGTAAGGGCTTTATAATAAGGGAATATGGAGAATACCGAGGACAAACCAAAACGCAGGCATCTGCTTAACGGAGACCGGACCATCTGGGCAATGGTGTTCGTCCTGTGCGCCATATCACTGATAGAGGTGTTCAGCGCGAGCAGTCGTCTCACTTTCGGCAAGGACAGTTTCCTGGCGCCTATCATATCCCATTCCATGCATCTTGGCATAGGATTGGTGGGAATGTATCTGGTGCATCTGCTCCATTATAAATGGTACAGGCTGTTCCCGGTATTGCTGGTCCCGCTGTCAATCATATTATTGGCCTACCTTTCAGTACAGAGCGCAAGCTCATCGGGGGCTGAACGCTGGATAAACATGGGATTCTTCCAGTTGCAGCCATCGGAGCTGGGCAAGATAGGCGTGATTATGTCGGTAGCTTACTGGCTCTCCAAACTGAAACAGGACGACCCTCTAAGCCAATCCAACACTTTCTGGAAAATAATGGCGCTGACCGGACTGGTGTGTCTGCTTATTGTGGGCGAGAACCTTTCAACAGCGGTGCTGCTGGCAGGGGTGATATTCGTTATGATGATATTGGGCGGTATTGCATGGAGACGGATGCTTGCCTTGACCGGAGTGGTGGCGGCGACCGGAGTGGTGGCCGTGGTAATACTGCTGTTTGTTCCGGCTCAGACCATACGCGACTCCAGGATAATTCCGTCACGCGCCACCACATGGCAGGCCAGACTGCAGGATTTCTTCCAGCCGGGCAGCGAGGGTGATCCAACTGCATACGATTATGCAAGGACTGTGGCGCCCGAGAAACCACAGGAGACACATGCCAATATAGCTATAGCCACAAGCCACATATTGGGTAAGGGACCGGGCAACTCCGATGAACGCGACTATCTGCAGGAGGCCAGCTGTGACTTCATCTACGCTATCATTATAGAAGAGCTTGGCATGGTGGGTGGCATATTTGTCATGCTGTTGTATATAATCCTGCTGTTCAGGGTAGGACGTATAGCCACCAGGTGTAAGGAGAAATATCCGGCTTATCTGGCAATGGGATTGGGAATGCTATTGGGACTACAGGCATTCATCAACATGTCGGTGGCAGTGGGACTGTTCCCTGTGACCGGTCAGCCGCTTCCGCTTATAAGCAAGGGTGGTACATCGGTCCTTATGACCAGCGGCTGTATAGGCATGCTTCTGGGTATCAGCAATACATTGGACAGGGAGGCAAACGGTGACCAGGTATTGGGGATGGAAGCGGAGGTTCCTGCACCGATAGACGGCAACGAATCATTTGACGAAAATAACTGACTTTATATATGGAGGCTAAACCAAGAATCATCATCAGTGGAGGCGGTACAGGAGGACATATCTTCCCCGCCATTTCAATTGCCCATGCCATAAAGGCTATAAAACCCGATGCGGAGATACTGTTCGTAGGGGCTCAGGGGCGTATGGAGATGCAGCGTGTTCCGCAGGCGGGATTCGAGATAAAGGGACTTCCTATCTGCGGGTTCGACCGCAAGAATCCTTTCAAGAACATTGTGGTGCTGTTCAAGATTATGCGCAGCCAGATTATGGCACGTCGCATAATACGTCAGTTCAAGCCTATGGTTGCAGTGGGCGTGGGCGGTTACGCCAGCGGCCCCACATTGAGAATTGCAGGCAAGATGGGTATTCCCACACTGCTTCAGGAGCAGAACTCATACGCGGGAGTGACCAACAAGATTCTGGCCAAGAAAGCCAACAGGATATGTGTTGCATATGACGGGATGGAGCGTTTCTTCCCTGCCGACAAGATTATCAAGACCGGCAACCCGGTACGCCCCACACTGACTAAAGGTGGCATAACCCGAAAGGAGGCTGCCAAGAAAATGGGACTTGATCCTTCCAAACGCATTGTACTAATTGTAGGCGGCAGTCTGGGAGCACGCACACTGAATGAAAGCGTTATGGCTAACCTGGACCTGATGCGCATGTCGGTTGATGTACAGTTTGTATGGCAGACAGGAAAGTTCTACTTTGAGGAGATGAAACAGCGTCTGTCTGAACAGCAACCGGTGGAGAACCTGTTCCCCACAGAGTTCGTGCAGGACATGGATCTGGCATACGCTGCTGCCGACCTTGTGATTTCACGTGCAGGCGCAGGCACAATATCGGAACTGTGTCTGCTTGGCAAGCCCGTGATTCTGGTTCCGTCGCCCAATGTGGCCGAGGACCATCAGACCAAGAATGCCCTGGCACTGGCTGACAAGGATGCCGCAGTCCATATCCGTGACGTGGATGCGCGCAAGGAACTTATTCCTGCCGCAGTGGACCTGGTCAAGGATACGTCACGCCTGGAGGAGCTGCAAGGGAACATCCTTAAGCTGGCATATCATGATTCGGCCGAGATAATTGCGCATGAGGTTCTCAAACTGGCAGGATGCGGAGCCGCGTCACTCAAACTTGATGATATAAAGTCAGTCTATTTTGTGGGTGCCGGAGGCATAGGTATGAGTGCATTGGTGCGCTATTTCCTGGCTCGCGGATGCAAGGTGGGCGGTTATGACAAGACATCGACAGAACTTACGTCGGCATTGATTAAGGAGGGAGCAGTGATAGGTTTTGAGGATGATGCTGACAAGGTTGATGAGTGTTTCAGGGATCCGGATTCCACGCTTGTGGTATATACCCCGGCCATTCCTGCCGACAACCGCATATTGCGCTGGTTCAACATTCACTGTTTTGACGTACAGAAACGTGCGCAGGTACTGGGTACGCTGACCCGTTCATTAGACGGCCTGTGTGTGGCCGGTACACATGGCAAGACCACCACATCTTCCATGATTGCACATATATTGGACGGAACCGAAGAGGGTTGTAACGCATTTCTGGGCGGAATACTGAAGAACATCGGAAGTAATCTCATGATAAGGAGGGATAGCCGTCGCGTGGTCATTGAGGCTGATGAGTTTGACCGCTCGTTCCATCACCTTACTCCGTTGCGTTCAGTTATAACTGCCGTCGATGCCGACCATCTTGACATATACGGTACATACGATGCCTACGTGGAGAGTTTCCGCAAATACACGTCGCTCATAAAGCCGGGCGGAGACCTTATACTGCACGTAGGTCTGGCCGACAAGATCATGCCGCAGCTACAGAAAGGCGTGAACCTGTACACTTACGGCCTGGATGAGGGTTATTTCCATGCAACCAATATCAGGATAGGCAACGGTGAACTGAAGTTTGACTATGTGTCACCATTGGGAAGTATTGCCGATGTGGAACTTGGAGTACCCATACCGATAAATGTGGAGAATGCGGTGGCGGCTATGGCAATGGCCCAGCTGAGCGGAGCACAGGATGAGGTGATACGCGAGCGGATGGCAAGTTTCCGCGGGTGCGACCGCCGTTTTGACTTTCATGTAAAGAAGGATGACAAGGTATATTTGAGTGATTACGCCCACCATCCGGAAGAGATACGTCAGTGCGCCCTCTCACTACGCAAGCTCTATGCTGACCGCAAGATAACCTGCATATTCCAGCCTCATCTCTATACCCGCACAAGGGATTTCTACAATGAGTTTGCCGACAGTCTCTCGTTGTTCGATGAGGTTTGGCTGTTGGAGATATATCCCGCACGTGAGCAGCCTATCCCGGGTGTGACAAGCAATCTGCTGGCTGACAACATGAAGCCCGGCGTGTGCAAGGGGATAATATCACGTGGTCAGGTGCTTGATACGGTAAGGTCCGTCAAGGATGATATACAGGTCTTGGTAACCTTAGGTGCAGGCGACCTGGAAGATTATGTTGATTCTATAACCGGGATATTGAAGTAAGACAGGTGTTCAAGAAGATTCTTTCCATATTATCAGTTGTTCTCATAGCGGGATATCTGGCATTCTCCCTGATGGGTATGACCGACAGGCATGAGGATACCCGTATATGTCAGGGGGTGGACCTGCATATAACGGACAGCCTGCATTTTGACATGATAGATGAGGAGATGATCCTGTCTTTACTTAAGGAAAAAATGCTGGATCCGGTGGGTAAGACTCTTGACAGGGTAGATGTCATGGCCATTGAGTCGGCCCTTTCCCAGCATCCGCTCGTGGGATCGGCACAATGCTACAAGACAGGTGGTGACAAGGTCAGGATAAACCTGTCGAGCAAAATACCTATGGTCAGGGTGCTGAACATCTACGGGCAGGATTTCTACGTGGATAGTCGTGGCGAGGTTCTGACACAGCATTCGCTTGCGGTGCAGCTGCCGGTTGCTACGGGATACATAGACAGGCGTTTTGCATCGGAAGATCTTCTTGAAGTGGTCCGTGCCATAGATGAATCGGAGTTCTGGAAAGCCCAGGTGGAACAGATAGACGTGACAAAAGAAGGACAGATACAGCTCGTGCCCAGGGTTGGAGACCATCTGCTTGTACTTGGCACTGCCGATGATGTGGAGAGCAAGCTGGACCGCCTTATGAATTTCTATGAGAAGGGTCTGGACAATGTGGGTTGGAACAAGTATCGTACCATCAGCGTGGCGTACGATAATCAGGTTGTTTGTAAAAAACGATAAAGGGATAAATGGAAAACGACAAAGTGATTGTTGCTATTGAGCTTGGTTCATCCAAGATCTCAGGTGTGGCCGGTCAGATCAAGGCCGACGGTTCACTCAAGGTCCTGGCATACGCCTGGACTCCCTCGTCTTCATGCATAAGGCATGGAGCTGTTTATAATCTGGACAAGACAGCCAACGCCATTGCCGAGGTGGTTGGCAGACTGGACACCATTCTTTCCACACGGATAGAGAAGGTTTATGTGGGATATAACGCAAAAGGACTCAGGTCTGTAATAAGCAGGGTTGAACATCAGTTTGATGAAGAGACTGTGGTAAGTCAGGAGGTTATTGACGACATGTTCCAGCAGTGCAGTGAGATAGAGTATGAAGGATATGTCAACCTGTTCCAGGAGTCTCAGGAATATGTTGTTGACAACAAACGCGGAACCGAGACGGATCCCATGGGTGTTGCCTGCCGCTCGCTTGAAGGCAATTACCTGAACATACTGCTCAAAAAACAGGTTGCAGACTATATAGGACAGTGCTTCCGCACGGCGCAGGTCCAGATTCTGGACGGATACGTGGCTCCGATGGTACAGGCTGATGCCGTGCTTACCGATGATGACCGCCAGCAAGGATGCGCATTGGTGGATTATGGTGCCGATACCACAACTGTATCGGTCTATAAGAATGGTCTGATGCGTTTTCTGCGTGTCATACCGCTGGGCAGTTCGCTTATAACACGTGACCTGTCATCAATACTTAAGATAGAGATGGAGCAGGCGGAGCAGCTCAAGTGTACCTATGGACTATGCAACCTGATTGGCAGTCAGGATGCCGACGAGACCATTACGATCAATGACCGTAAGGTGTCGCTCAAGGAGATAGGTGACATAATCGAAGCACGTAACGAGGAGATAATACGTAACGTATGCGCACAGATAAAGGCATCGGGATACAGTGAGGTGCTTTATGCCGGGATAGTGCTTACGGGCGGCGGTTCTCAGTTGCGTCAGTTGGACCAGGTGTTTGCCAAACTGATGCCTTCCATGCGCAAGCCCCGTTTGGCCCTTGAGCCGTCCTGCGGCGTAATCTGGAATGAACAGAGCTGGAAACGCGGTGACGGTTCACAGCTGGCTCTGTTGTCTGTGATGGCCAAGGGCGATGAGAACTGCTGCGAACTGCCCAAGATGGATGCCATAGACAATGTGGCTCCCGAGGATCAGAACAGGGTGGTTCAGCAAAGCCTGTTTACCGATGAAGGTGAGAGCGCTCAGGAGGAAAAGGACCGCAAGGAAGAGGAAGAACGTAAGCAGGCAATGATAGCGGCTGCCGAGCAGGAGAAGGAGAAAGAGGAGAAAGAAAAAGAGGAATCCGGAAAAACCGGCGGCAAGAAGAAAAAGAACATGTTCCAGCGTTTCTATGAAAGTCTGATGAATGCCGGCGAGGATTTCTTTGACGGCGAGAAAGAGGAGAAGGAGCGTAAGGCACAGGAAGAACAGGAGAAACAGGAAAAACAGGATGCTGCGCAATAACCTTTAAAGTGAATGATTATGAACCAGGATATTAAAGATTTTGAGGAGAAGGAGATTCTTCCGTTTGATTTTCCTACCGAGGCACGTAAGATAATAAAGGTGATAGGCGTGGGAGGCGGTGGCGGCAATGCCGTCAAGAACATGTACCGCGAGGGCATACATGACGTGGTGTTTGTTATTGCCAATACTGACCAGCAGGCGTTGGCGGATTCGGATATACCAATCAAACTCCAGCTGGGCCGCCAGACTACCAACGGACTTGGTGCCGGCAATGACCCTGAAGTTGCACGCAAGGCCGCGGAGGAGAGCATAGAGGATATCAAGGCCCAGTTCAAGGATGATACCCAGATGGTATTCATAACTGCCGGAATGGGCGGCGGTACAGGTACCGGTGCCGCTCCCGTCATTGCACGTTGCGCAAAGGAGTGCGGAATGCTTACAGTGGGTATTGTTACCATCCCGTTCAAGTTTGAGATGAGGCCCAAGATAAAGCAGGCACTCAAGGGCGTAAAGGCCATGTCGCAGTATGTGGATGCCTTGTTGGTTATAAGTAACGAGAAACTGCTTGAGATATACCCTGACAAGAGTGTGGCAACCGGTTTCAAGCATGCCGATGAGACATTGACTACCGCAACCAAGAGCATAGCCGAACTCATAACCATCAGAGGTATCATAAACCTTGATTTCCGTGACGTGAAGAAGATTCTCAGTAACGGTGGCGTAGCCATAATGAGTACCGGTGTGGCCAAGGGAGAAAACCGCGTGAACCAAGCGTTCGATGCAGCCATGAAATCACCTCTTCTTTATAACAATGACATACATAAGTCCAAGAAAATACTGTTCAACATATACCAGAGCAATCAGGCTGAGCACCAGCTGATGCTTGACGAGATGAATGAGGTGCGTCACTTCATGGACAAGTTCGAGGACAAGAACATTGAAGTTATCTGGGGTCTTGCCAATGATGACAGCCTTACTGATGAGGTCAAGATTACCGTTCTTGCCACAGGATTCGGGATGGAGAGCATTCCCATGATGGAGGAAGAATCGGAAGAGGAGATTGACACCGAGATAGAGAGAATCTACGGCGACCGCGTTGACAAGAAGCAACTGTATCTTTATGAGTTCTCCGATACGGATCTGGACAATGATGCGTTGATAGATGCCATTGAATCATCACCTTCCTATCTGCGTAATCTGACCGGACTTAACGAGATAAAGGCATTGCGTGCCGCTAACTGAACACCGTTTCCATTATCTCAATCGATTTGAGAACCGGAAACATGGGTATGTGCAAACGAAAATAGTTATTGAGTGCGTTTAGCATCACGACGCGTTCCTGACCGGTCAGGGGCGCGTCGTTCATTTCATCAAACCCTTTGCACATAAGCATGTATAGCTTATAGGAAAGTTCTGACGGAATGTATTCCTGGTGTTTGGGTAACAGGGGGCTGAAACAGCCGTCACGCATGTCAAGAACGCAGCCTGGAGTATATTCATCGGCATTAGGGCAGATTCCTATGTGCCGTGCCGTTCCTATCATGAACGCTATATGGAAGTTGGCGTAGGTGCTTTCCTGTGCACTGTCAAACCACCGGAGCGATTCGCTAAGGAAACGGTACAGCCCGGGATTGTCCTGTTCGTCAATCAATGCATGGGTCAGGAATTCCGAAAGGAACAAAGCAATGGCACTTTTGCGGGGATTGAACGGTATGTCCCTGTATGGCAAGGCGTTCTTGGCCTCCTTGAGGTGATGCAGGTTGTCCGTAGGTATGTATTCTGCCTGAAAATCAAGATGGGTCAGTGGCTGCAGCAGAGTGTTGCGGGCAGCGTTCTTCCCGCTTTTGGACAGGAACCATACGAAAGGTACCATGCCGTGTGTCCATGTGAATATCCGGGCCACACATGTTCTGTCATTATGCCGTACCGCCCCTATCAGAATACCTTGCTCCTGCTGCCACATTTATTTAATTGTCTCCTGCCAGTTAATCTGAAAACAAAAATAGGTAAAATTTTGTGGAGATTGTTTGTGGTTTGGAAAAATGTAACTACTTTTGCATCCGCTTTATAGGGCAGCCTCTATGGGCTTGCCGGAAAGGATGGCGCGTTCGTATATCGGCTAGTACTCAAGATTTTCATTCTTGCAAGATGAGTTCGACTCTCATACGCGCTACAAATTGATAATTAAAAAAACGTTATTTATAATGGCAAACCACAAATCAGCCTTGAAGGCTATCAGAAAGAGCGAGAAGAGAAGACTTCACAACCGTTATTATGCAAAGACTATGCGTAATGCAGTTCGTCAGCTTCGCGCCATGACCAACAAGGAGGAGGCTGCTGCAACCTATCCTAAGGTTCAGAAGATGCTGGACAAGCTGGCTAAGACCAAGCTCATCCACAAGAACAAGGCCGCTAACCTCAAGTCAAAGCTCTGCGCTCACATCGCTAAGCTCGCTTGATTTAACCCCTTTGTCGGTTTGATTCAGTTTACAGGTTGGATTTTTCCAACCTTTTTTGTTTCCTCTTTCAAGGTAAAAAAAGGATTCCATCTGCACCAAGTAAAACTAAACCAAAACAGCAAAGCGTTGTTTGGGTTTAGTTTTACCCGGCCGGAGGCCGGCAGAGTGGAGCGGTATGAAATACCGCGAAACGGGTTTGGGGCGTCGCCGCCCCAAACTAAAAAAATGTCGTGTACCTGATACGCAGATATGTTTCCAACTAACGACTTTCAAGTCCTAAGGCCGGGAAAGTCAAAAAATGCCGAGCACCAAAGGTGCGAGTGTCTGCCGGATGGCAAATCAAGCGTCAATGTTTGCGTATGTTGCGTTGCGCTCAATAAATTCGCGGCGGGTTCCTACGTCTTCACCCATCAGCATGCTGAAGATGCGGTCAGCCTCGGCGGCGTCCTGGATGTGGACCTGTTTGAGCAGGCGGTTCTCGGGGTTCATGGTGGTTTCCCAGAGTTGCTCCGGGTTCATCTCACCCAGACCTTTGTAACGCTGAGTTATGATGTTCTGCTCAAGTCCTCCGCCGTACTGGTCAATAAAGCGCTGGCGCTGAACGTCATCGTAGCAGAACTCTTTTATTTTACCCTTTGTGCAGAGGTAAAGGGGCGGGGTGGCTATGTACAGGTGACCGTTCTCAATCAGTTCCGGCATATAGCGGAAGAACAAGGTCATTATAAGGGTGTCGATGTGCGAGCCGTCGACATCGGCATCGGTCATTATGATAACCTTGTAGTAACGCAGCTTATCATAGTTGGCTGCCTTGGAATCTTCCGGGTTGAGGCCGAAACGTACGCCCAGGGCCTGGATGATGTTGTTTACCTCCTCATGGTCAAAGGCCTTGTGCCACATTACGCGCTCTACGTTGAATATCTTACCGCGGATGGGCAGGATGGCCTGTGTGTGACGGTCACGGCCCTGCTTGGCGCTGCCGCCTGCAGAGTCACCCTCGACGATAAAGAGCTCGCAGTTGGCGGGATCCTTGTCAGAGCAGTCTGCCAGCTTGCCGGGAAGTCCGCTGCCTGAGAGCGGGCTCTTGCGCTGCACGCTCTCGCGAGCTTTACGGGCTGCCACACGTGCCTGGGCTGCCAGGATGACCTTGTCAACAATAAGCTTAGCCTCTTTGGGATGCTCCTCAAGGTAGAATGTGAGAGCCTCGCCTACAGCCTGCTGTACTGCACCGGCAACCTCTGAGTTACCCAGTTTGGTCTTGGTCTGGCCCTCAAACTGAGGCTCGGCTACCTTAACTGATATTACGGCTGTAAGACCTTCACGGAAATCTTCACCTTCAATCTCAACCTTGGCTTTCTCAAGGAACTTGTTGTCATCGGCATACTTCTTGAGCGTACGGGTGAGTGCGGTGCGGAAACCTACCAGGTGGGTGCCGCCCTCTATGGTGTTGATGTTGTTTACGAAAGAACGGATGGTCTCCTTGTATTCCGTGTTGTAAAGGATGGCAACCTCAATGGGTACGCCCTGTTTTTCTGTATTCAGGTAGATGGGATCCTGGATAAGGTGGACACGGTTCTCATCAATGTAGGCTACGAATTCCTTGAGGCCCTCGTTTGAGAAGAAGGTGTCTTTTTTAGGCTTACCCTCTTCCATTACACGGTAGTCTGTGAGGGTAATCCTGAGTCCTGCATTCAGGAACGCAAGCTCATGCAGGCGGGCAGCCAGGATATCATATTTATATTCTGTTGTAGTGAATATGGTGGCGTCAGGCCAGAAGGTTTGCCTGGTGCCGTTGATATCGGTTGTGCCTACGCATTCAACACCGGTTACCGGTTTGCCGCAGGCATATTCCTGACGATATACCTTGCCGTCACGGAACACCTCAGTGATCATCTTGGTGGAGAGGGCGTTTACGCACGATACACCTACGCCGTGAAGACCGCCGGATACCTTATATGAACCCTTGTCAAACTTACCGCCGGCATGCAGTACGGTCATTACAACCTCAAGAGCTGATTTGTGCTCCTTGGGGTGCATGTCAACCGGGATGCCTCGGCCGTTGTCCTGAACGGTTATGGAACCGTCCTTGTTGATGGCAACCTCAATGTGGGTGCAGTATCCTGCCATTGACTCATCAATGGAGTTATCGACCACCTCATATACCAAGTGATGCAGGCCCTTCTCGCTGATATCACCAATATACATTGCAGGGCGCTTGCGCACTGCTTCCAAACCTTCCAGAACCTGGATGTTCTGCGCGGAGTAGTTGGCCTGTCCGTTGTTGAATTCGTCTGTCATTCTATGTATTTTTAAACATACAAAGATAGTGAAAATGGTTGATACCACATTGTTTAAAAATGAAAAATTTATTGTTGTTTTCAACAAGTATTATGCACTTTCCTACATATTTATTGGGCCTTTTTTGTATTTTTGCCGGACGAAACGGGATATTCCGTATTTTAATACAAAAAGCATGAATACTAAAGTACCAGTCGGAAAGAAAATCCGCTCCCTGAGGGAGTCAAAACAGATGGAGATTGAAGTGCTGGCCGAACGTGCCCAGCTCTCTGTGGAACAAGTCAAGGCAATTGAGGATGACGGCCCGCTGCCGGGTCTGGCACCTCTGATCAAGATTGCCCGTGTTCTGGGCGTCCGTCTGGGTACTTTCCTGGATGACCAGCAGAGCGTGGGTGCCGTAGTAAGCCGCGCACAGGACGAACGTGAAAGTGTACGCTTCTCTAACCATGCGGCAGGGGGCCATGAGAACATGATTTACCATTCTCTTTCAGAAGGTAAGGATAACCGTCATCTGGAACCGTTCGTAATTGACATTCTTCCTGATGAGAATTTCAGCTTCGATCTCTCTACACATGAAGGTGAGGAGTTCATCTATGTGCTTGACGGTCAGGTGGAGATCAACTATGGCAAGAATACATACGTTCTTGAGAAAGGTGACAGCATCTATTACGATTCAATAGTGAAACATCATGTACACGGCTACAAAGGCCAGAAGGCCCGTATCCTTGCAGTGGTTTACACTCCCATCTGATCATATATGTACCAGTTATCGGAAAGAACATTAGGAGACTGGCTGGAGCATTGGGCACAGGTTTCTCCTGACCGCGAATATATAGTCTATTCGGACCGTGACCTCCGTTTTACATGGAAACAGTTCAATGAGAGGGTCGATGACATGGCACGCGGTCTTATAGCCATAGGCGTGACTAAAGGTACCCATGTAGGTCTTTGGGCCCAGAATGTGCCTGACTGGCTTACATTCCTGTATGCATGTGCCAAAATTGGTGCCGTTTGCATAACGGTCAACACTAACTATAAACAGAATGAGCTGGAATACCTGTGCAAGGATTCCGATATGCATACCCTGTGTCTTACCGACGGCACATGGGAGAGCAATTACGTGGATATGACTTACGCCATGCTGCCGGAACTGCGCGAGTGTCAGCGCGGACATCTGGAGAGCAAAAGGTTTCCCATGCTCAAGAACGTGGTGTACATCGGTCAGGAGAAGTATCGTGGCATGTACAACACTGCCGAGATCCTTCTGCTTGGTGAGAATACCGATGATGACGAGTTCCTGCGTCTGCGCAAGTCAGTGAACTGCCACGATGTGGTGAACATGCAGTATACATCGGGTACTACAGGATTCCCCAAGGGCGTAATGCTTACTCATTACAACATAGCCAATGACGGTTTCCTGACAGGTGAACACATGAAGTTCACTCAGGAGGACAAGCTCTGCGTATGCGTGCCGCTGTTCCACTGTTTCGGCGTGGTTCTGGCTACAATGAACTGTCTTACCCACGGATGTACTGAAGTCGTGGTGGAAAGATTCGACCCGCTGGTGACTCTTGCATCGGTCCATAAGGAGCGTTGTACCGCGCTTTACGGCGTGCCCACCATGTTCATTGCAGAACTGAACCATCCAATGTTCGATATGTTTGACCTGTCATGCCTGCGTACCGGTATCATGGCGGGCTCACTCTGCCCAATTGAGTTGATGCGCAAGGTTGAGGAGAAGATGTATCTGCATGTAACCAGTGTGTATGGACTTACCGAGTCATCACCCGGTATGAGCCAGACCCGCATAGACGATCCGGATGAGGTCCGTTATACTACCGTGGGTCGCGACTATGAATTCGTTGATGTCAAGGTTCTTGATCCTGAAACCAACAAGGAGGTTCCGGTAGGTACCCAGGGTGAGATGTGCTGCAAGGGATTCAACGTGATGAAGGGTTACTATAAGAATCCGCAGGCAACCGCTGAGGTGATTGACGAGAACGGTTACCTGCACTCAGGTGACCTGGGCGTGATGGATGAGAACGGAAATTATCGCATAACGGGACGTATCAAGGATATGATCATTCGCGGCGGTGAAAACATCTATCCGCGCGAGATTGAGGAGTTCCTCTATCACTTGCCCGGCGTACGTGACGTTCAGGTGGCTGGCGTGCCCTCAAAGAAATATGGCGAGGAGGTGGGCGCGTTCATCATCCTTGATGAAGGTGCAAAGCTTACCGAAGAGGAGGTGCGTGACTGGTGCCGCGGTAAGATAGCCCGTTACAAGATACCCAAGTACGTGTTCTTTGTAAAGGAATATCCGCTCACGGGTAGCGGCAAGATACAGAAATTCAAGCTTCGCGAGCTTAGCCTCAAGCTGTGCGAGGAACAGGGAATAGAAGTGGTCTGATTATGGAAATAAACGAACAAATCAAACAAATGGCCATGCGTCTGCGCGGACTCCGCGAAGACCTTGAGATGACCGTTGAGGAGGTGGCACAGAAGTGCGGAATCACTCCCGAAGAGTTGAAAAGATATGAGTCAGGTGAATCGGATATTCCGATGAATTTCCTGTGCAATGCCGCAAACGTGCTTGGTGTTGAGCCGTTGGAGCTGTTTGCCGGTGATGCGCCTACCATGAGCAGCTATTGGCTGGTCCGCAAGGGAAAAGGACCGGTCATAGAGAGGCAGAAAGCTTACAAATATCAGGCTCTGGCCATGGGATTCAAGCATGCCAAGGCTTCACCGTTCATTGTTACGGTAGATCCCAAAATGGAAAGCGAGATGCATCTGAACTCACATGAGGGCCAGGAGTTCAACCTAGTGCTCAAAGGCTCCCTTCTGCTGAGCATAGGCGGAAAGGAACTGGTGCTTGAGCCTGGTGACAGTATATACTTTGATTCAACACAGCCGCACGGAATGAAAGCGCTCAATGGTGAGCCTGCCAGGTTCCTTGCCATCATATTCTAAACCTTACAATGTTAGAAAAATATTTACAAAAAGTAGAGTTCGACTCTCTGGAGGATTTTCAGAAGAATTTCAAAATAATTGTTCCGGATAATTTCAATTTCGGTTACGATGTTGTCGATGAGTGGGCTCGTACCAATCCTGACAAGCTGGCTTTGCTCTGGACCAATGACGAGGGTGAGGAATACCGCTACACTTTTGCAGACATAAAGCATAAGTCTGACCGGGTTGCTGCATTTTTCCAGTCTTTGGGCATAGGACGCGGTGACTGTGTGATGATGATGCTCAAACGCCGTGCGGAATTCTGGTTCTCGATTGTCGCATTGCACAAGCTGGGTGCGGTTGCTATTCCCGCCACTCACCTGCTTACTCCCAAAGACCTTGTCTATAGGGCCAACTCGGCACATATAAAGATGATTGTATCGGCCGACGAGCCTGTCATGATACAGCATGTCAATGACTGTCTCAAGGATGCTCCCTCCGTGAAGGTGCTCGTAGCCACCGGCTCCTATTGCGAAGGCGGTTGGCACAGCATGGACGATGGCATGAAGAATGCGCCTGAGTTCCGCAGGCCGGAGTATGTGAATGACAATCATGACATATCGCTTCTGTATTTCACGTCGGGTTCAAGCGGTAACCCCAAGATGGTGGCGCACAACTTCCTTTATCCTCTGGGACATATTGTTACCGCCAAGTACTGGCATAACGTGAATGAGAACAGCCTTCATCTTACCGTGGCTGATACCGGGTGGGGCAAGGCCGTATGGGGCAAACTCTACGGGCAATGGCTTTCAGGTGCGTCGGTGTTTGTCTATGACCACGAGAAGTTCACTCCGGCCAATATACTGGCTGCAATGGCAAAATATAAGGTTACATCATTCTGCGCACCTCCCACGATATACCGTTATCTGATACGTGAGGACCTGAGCCAGTATGACTTGAGCGCCCTCAAGTACTGCACCACTGCAGGTGAGCCGCTCAACCCGAGCGTGTTCGAGTTCTGGAAAGAACATACGGGCCTGGACATACATGAAGGCTTCGGTCAGACGGAGACCGCAATGACCATAGGTACTTTCCCGTGGATGAAACCCAAGCCGGGTTCGTTGGGCGTACCTAATCCTGCATACGACATGGACCTGCTCACTAACGACGGACGTTCGGCCGAGGACGGCGAGAGCGGCGAGATAATACTTCATACCGACAAGCGTGTGCCGTTAGGCCTGTTTGAGGAATATTACCATAATCCTGAACTAACCAAGACCGTCCACAACAACGGAATATACCATACAGGTGACGTGGCTTGGCGTGACAGTGACGGCTATTACTGGTTTGTGGGCCGCACCGATGACGTGATAAAGAGTTCCGGTTACCGCATAGGGCCGTTCGAGGTTGAAAGTGCACTGATGACACATCCCGCAGTCGTGGAGTGCGCAGTTACCGGTGTGCCTGATGAGGTCCGCGGACAGGTGGTCAAGGCTACCATCATACTTTCAAAGGAGTACCGGGACTTTCCCGACAAGGAGGCGTTGATCAAGGAAATTCAGAATCATGTGAAGAAGGTTTCCGCGCCTTACAAATATCCCCGTGTTGTGGAGTTTGTCGATGAACTGCCCAAGACCATCAGCGGCAAGATACGTCGTGTTGAAATCCGTGACCGTGATGCGGAGGCAAAAAAGCAGTGCTGATGGCATTTGGTGAAAAATATGTGTTAACTTTGCAGTCTGATGTAAGTGTTTTTGTTTTTTCTCGGAACTGTGTAATTAAATAATTGATTATGAGAAGGACTGTTACTCTGTTTGTAATTCTTTTGTTTGTTTTTCTGCAAATTCCTGCACAGAATGTTACAACCGTTTATGAAGACATTCCGTTAAGTCTGAGTGCCGTTCCTGCTGAAAGACCGGACAGCGGATACAGATGGATAGACCGTATTGAGTATATTCCCGATTACATGGTTGAGTTCCATGAGAAATACGGAAAAATGGTTAGGGAGGTACTTGAAGGCGGTCAGAATTGCCTTACTGATCCTTTGTTGGGAGAAAAAACAAAGATGAGCAATGGCGTGGAGAGTTACAGCCTGAAGGTTTCCACATTTTATGATACCGTATCATTCACTTTCAGGGCAGGATATACGGAAAGACAAATTAAGGCTATAGCGAATAATGTAGTTACAGACTATGTCATTAATCAGTCTTTTGACGTTTCTGAGGCAAACATTTTTGTTGATTATCTCATTATGTGCCTTAATTATGATTATCCCGAGGCATTTTGGATAAATACCAGTTTCCCGCTTTTCTATGATCCCAGCGGTTCTAAGATCATATATGCAGATCCATTGACAGGTAACGGGCTTATAGCCATAGAGATTAAAATGTTGCTTCAGCTTGCTGACGATTCTTCTGACAACAGGTTCGGCGAGTTTCTTGAAGAAGCCGTTATAGGAATGCAGGATTTCAGGTATGAGAGTGTTGCTGCTTTCAATGATTCGATAGAGAGGATTCTGGCTTGTTGTCCTTCGACAGACCGTTGTTCACAGATAGTCTATTTTAATGATTGGCTGACAAAGCATAACGGATACTGCACAGGCAATCCGGTAACCGCTGCCCCAACCATTCGCAGTTCATATTCCGCCATCAGCGGAAGAACCGGTGACAAGGGCCCTGTGTGCGAGGGCTATGCGCGTGCTTTCAAGACCCTTTGTGACAGGGTCGGAATTCCCTGCATTGTCGTGACAGGCTATGCACGGCAAAACAGCATGTCATCTACCGAGCTTCATATGTGGAATGAGGTGCAGATGGAAAACGGGTATTGGTATGCAGTTGACGTTACATGGAACGATCCTGTTCCTTTTGAGATGGAATTAAGGAAAAACATGGTTTCCGGTTATGAAAGCGTTTCCTGGCTTTTGAAAGGAAAAAGGGATAATATGGGCCAGAATTTTACGTTTGGTGATTCTCACCCCAATTCCATGACTTGGCAGACTGCAAACAGTATTTACTGGAGCTATTCCGTAAAATCATTGATCGTTAATTCGGGTTACGACATTGACTGGGATAAAGCGTGGGCAGATATAGAGAATGCCAGGAATCATGATGATAATGCCGTATATGACATACCTTACGACATCAGACCTGAATATTTGAGAGTGTATTCCATGGACGGGCGTTTCCTTGGTACTTTCAGCACTTTTGATGGCATGTGCAGTTTCCTTAGGAATGCCGGTACTGTAATTGTCAACGGTAAAAAAGTTTATATCAGGTAAACCGGTTTTGTGCAGTTATTTCCAATAATGTTACAGAAACAGGCATATACTATGTCCGTAATATGATTATTTTCTGTATTTTTTTAAAAAAGGTTGTATTTTACTCCTTTAACACTATTTTTTCTAAAAAAACATATCATATATTCGGATTTGAATTGCTAACTTTGCAGTTCGAATGGCGAATTCCGTTATATATAATAATGTGTATGCCGTTCGCAGATTGTATATGATTTGAACTTAAATAACATTTTTAACCGTTTCAACAAATGAAAAAGAAATTAGTTAGCTATTTGGTGTTGGCCTGCTCTGTGTTCGGGCTGACAATGGTTGGCTCTTGCAAGGACTATGATTTTGATGTTCTTCAGGACCAGATTAATTATCTTGAGCAAGATCACGTTGCGAATCTTGGTAACAAACTCCAGGCTATGCAGGACAGCATTGACGCTTTGAGGACCCGCGTCGCTGGGATTAAATCATGCGAATGCACAGGTACAGGCACAGGATGCAGCGTTAACTGTGATTCTCTTGCAAATGCGCTTGATTCCCTGTATAAGTATATAGGTGAGATTGCCGCTGACTCTATCGGTACTGTAATTCCAGGTTATACAGGTGGTAATGGTTTGTCAGGTATCCTGACTTACATCAACAGCCAGCTCACAAATGCAGCTAACCTTGCACAAAAGGCAGATTCTGCAGCTCAGGATGTAGCCCAGGAACTCAAGGATTTGAGATATGGTTGGTCAGATTCTCTCAAGAAGGCTTATGATACCGCATTTGCTGCATTTGATCAGGCTAAGGAGAACAAAGCCAAGATAGATGAGCTTCTTGAGAATGATTCCATTCAGGATGAAAAGATAGACAGTCTTGCACAGGTTACTGATGATCTGTATGATCTTGCTGAGCAGTATCTTGACAGCGCAAAGGCTTGGGCTGATTCAGTTGCCAACAACGTTAAGATTGAGCTTTCAACCAGAATTGACAGCGTTGAGGCACAGTATAAGAGGGCTGACTCTCTCATTCAGAAGAATATTGAGAACGCATGGGATTCAATCCGTGCTAACAAGCAGCGTATTGATGAGATAGCTGACCAGATTGAAGAGATTGAGGCTCGTCTCGATACAGTAGAGGAGGCTATTAAGGATCTTGCCGATGCAGAAAGCAAGCGTATCACCAGCCTCTACGTTCAGGGTGCTGTGAACCCCATCTTCGGTTCATTCGCTCTTCCTGTAGGCATTAAATCAAACATCCTTGCAACTTATTACGGCAAGGCTACCAAGTCAAGTTCATTCCCTGCAACGAATATGGATGACTTGAGCGCATTGCTTGATGAGGGTATGCAGCTTTCTGATGCAGAGGCTGCCGTTATCGGTGTAGTAAATCAGATTTCCACAGCCAGTGGCCAGGCTCTTGCCGGTAGCGAAGAAGGCAATGCCGGTAGGATATTCCTGACAGTTAATCCTAACGAGGTTGAGATTGACTCTACCTACAAGTTCACATTTGTGACCAGCGACGGAGCTGAGACAAAGGCTACTATCGGTGAGCTCGTTCCTTCAACCGAGAAACTCTCATTTGGACTCAAGACCAAGGCCGGTTCCGAGACAGGTTTCTATGAGGCTCCTGTAACAATCAATGCTGACGATGCTTATGGTCTTTCACCCAAACTTGCTGTAACAAAGGAGCAGCTCAAGAGCATTGCAAAGGATGTTATATCATACAGGGACGGAATCAATCTGGCAGGTATTGGCAGTGCAGTGTTCCAGCTTGCTCAGACCGAGCTTGATGCAAATGCAGTCAAGGTTGAATGGTCAGACAGCTTAGGCGACCACAGTGTCACATCATTCTATGATCTTGCCGTGACAGCTATCAAGCCTCTGTCATACAATGTCCTTGATGGCGTGACCATTTCAAAGAGACTTCCCACCATCAACAACATATCAGAGCTTTCAATAGACTTAAGTTCAATTTCATTTGATAATATTGATTTCAGTGATATTGATTTTGAAATTGACGGTTCTGTAGCACATATTTCATTTGATGGAATTCAGATCGACACTACTGGCAAGATTTCAGTAACTGCAGCAGTTCCTAATCATGTAAGCGTATCTGGTGCTGTTGACGGATATGATACTGTTAAGTATTATGTACAGGGTCTTGACAGCATTCTGCTCAAGGTTCAGGATACATTCAACGACAGGGCTATCAAGTGGGCTGACAGTGTAAATTATGCTATTCAGAGTTTGATCGACAAGATTAACACTGAGGTTACTACAAAGGTTAATGGCCTGTTCACAGACATTGAAGGTAAGCTGAATACTCCTATCCAGAACCTGCTCACTGATGTTAAGGATCAGGTTAACAGCTCTCTGAGCGGTTACAACGGATACATCAAGAAGATGAATTCACTGATTGACAAGGTAAACAAGCTGACCAACAAGGTAAACGGCAAGCTTGGTGCTGATCTTGGTACATTTGTTCTGCCTATGGTTGCTTATGAGGGTGCTGATGCATCAATGCACCTTATGAGTAATGATAAGGCTGTTCCTTCATCATTTGCTGCTGCTGGTGGCGGTACCAAGCTGTACCTCACTTCATATACGGCAGAGTTGCTGGCTCCCGCTTACAAGAAGTACATTGCAGTTGTTGATTACGTGAAGCCCGATGGCATCACTCATGACGCTTCAGTAGCTACGGCAGTCAACAACGGTAATGAGTATTTCAACACTGTTATTGACGGTAAACAGTTTGCTGTTCCGTTCGCTCCCACACAGAAGGGTACATACACAATCTACTACAGTGCTATTGACTATTCAGGCTTTATAGCTTCTAGCAGATTCTATGTGACCGTTAAGTGATAAGTGTAACTACAAAATGATTTTTGAACAATGAAGAGTTATAAATTATTCGCAACGGCAGTACTGATGTCATTCTGTGCTGTGTTGCCCGCTCAGGCCCAAAAGACGGCCGGACAGGATCAGCAGTATGAATATGTGTTCAACCCGCATTGGTTCATACAGGGTCAGTTCGGTGGTCAGTACACTTTGGGTGAGTTGAAATTCTCTGACCTGACCAGTTTGAATGCTCAGGTTGGAGCTGGTTACGAGTTCAATCCTTGGTTGGCCGCACGTCTGTCATTCAATTTCTGGCAGGGTAAGGAAGGCTTCAAGAAGGATAAGGACAATACTTACAAATGGAATTGGAAATATGTAGCTCCGTCTATTGACGCTATGTTTGATCTCTCCAATGCCATTGGCGGTTTCAATCCTGAGCGTAAGGTCAGTCTTGGAGCTATCGTAGGTCTTGGAATGAATGTAGTATTCAGTAAGGATGATGCTGACAAGACAATTGACGAGATTGTTGCCGGTTATCCTGCTGGTATAGCTCCCGGATTCTACAAGAATGCTACAGGCCCCTTCGCTGTTGGCCGTTTAGGCGCATATGTTGATTGGCATATCACTGACAAACTTGCTCTTGGCCTGGAACTGCAGTCAAATACCACCTTGTTTAATGACAAGTACAACTCAAAGGCTGCAAACGATGGTAACTGGGACTGGTATTTCAACGGTCTGGTAGGTCTTAAGTACTGCTTCGGTAAAGATGGTAAGACTTATGAGAAGAGAGCTAAGGAGAAACTTGTTCCGGTATCTGAGGCTGCCAACTATGCACCTGATTGCGATCCGGTTGAGAAGATTGTCGAGAAGGTTGTTGAGAAGCCTGTTGAGGTTACAGTTCCCAGCATCTATGAGGAAATCTATTATGATATCAATAAGGACCAGATCAGTTCTAACGAGAAGTACAAACTGCGTCGTATCGTTGATTTCATGAAGAAGTATCCTGATACAAAGATTGAGATATCTTCACATGCTGACAAGGCTACAGGTACATCTGATTATAACCAGAAGATTTCTGAGAGACGTGCTGCCAATGTTGCCAAGGCTCTTGTTGAGGCTGGCATCAGCGAGTCCCGTATCTCAACTTCTGCTCATGGTTCAACCCAGAATATGTACAGTGGCGATGAGATGAAACTTAACCGTGTTTCTATCTGCATAGCTAAGTAATTAATCTATAAGGTTAAACAATAATACTTGCCTGTGGTCTGCCGATTTGACAGGCTACGGGCAAGTTTTTTATTATGAAACGATTATTATTTTTGATTTTTATTGCCGTTTCTTCACTTTCCTTTGCGCAGGATCTGGAATCAGGTTATTACAGAGTGTCCAACCTTAAGACAGGTCGTTATGTCTATGTGAAGGATAATACCGGATCAATCAGCATTCAGGCAGCTACAGCCGAGATGGGTGCTATTGAATTGTGGAAGGACCATTCACTGACATTGTCAGACCCGGCTTCGGTTATTTATGTTGAGTACTGCGGTTCCGGCTCAGGAGGTGCATATTACGACCTTAAAGCACAGGGTACGGGTGTATATTCAATTATAGGATATCACGTGTTTGCCGCATATTCAAGAGGCTCATATCAGGTATATGCCGAGGGAAAATATCTCTGTGACAACAATTTTGGCTCAGGTCCATCCGGACAGATGGGTACAGACCGAACAGGTGACTACCGTCGATGGCTAGTCTCCAAGATTGACGGATCGGATGAAGAGTTCTTTGGAATCAATCCTTCTGTAAATGTCAATGGACGTTATTTCTATCCATTTTACGCCGATTTCGGTTTTTCTGTAGGAAACGGAATGAAAGTTTGGATTGCCAAGTCTGTTGATGCGAGTGCTGTAGAGATGGTACCTTTTGAGGGTAATGTCGTTCCGGCAAAGACCCCTGTCGTCATAGAGTGCTGTTCAGATGATATTTATCAGAATAAACTTGATATTGTCAAATCAGAAGGTGCGATTGCTCAGTCAAACCTTCTTAAGGGTGTCTTCTTCAATAATGCAACCAGAAAAAACCGTGTAGCGTTTGACAGCAGTAAGATGCGTGTTCTTGGTGTAATGCCTGACGGTAATCTGGGTTTTGTCTTATCGGATGTTACACCCGACAAAAATGATGGCAAGAGGTATCTGGCAGCAAACCAGTCCTATTTGGAACTTCCGGCAGGACTGCCTGATAATATACGTGTTTTGTTTCCTGGTGATGAGAATGGAGTTACAGAAATATTATCTGGCTATACAACCAAGGAAGTATACACTATCTGGGGTGTGAAAGTAGGAGATTATCCGCCATCTCAGATAGAAAATCTGCCAGTTGGTATTTACATAATTGATAACAAGAAAGTTGTTATAAGATAATTACTGTTTGACAGAAAAAAAAGACCGGATTCGCTTCCGGCCTTTTTTTATTTAAACAGTCTGTATGATATGCTCAAGTTCAATACAGGATATACTTTTAACGGCTTAACCCTGTCAACATATCTGCCTACCTGACCTATAATGTTTTCAAGTCCGTCCACTATTTCAGTACCGTCGTGGGTATAGACTTTGGGCGTTCCTCCCCAGAACAATACTCCGCAGTCAACAGAGAGCCTTAGCCGGTCGTTCTTTTTGTCAATATTTCCGCTGTATCCGGCGCCGAGATATGGTTTGAATGAGTTTACTTTCATTTCGGCCTTTACCATATTGTCCTGATCCGGTTCCATCAGATATGGAATGGGTTTTCCGTTATCATCTGTCCGATCAATGTAATCTCCTATACGCATACCCATTCGTCCGGCATCAAGTATTTTGTTGTTTACATCAGGCGGAAGTTCCAGACCAAGGAATACACCGTTAAGTTCGCTGTCTTCATTGTATTCTATGTCATAAACCTTGTCGTAAATGTTATTGTACATTGCGACACACATAAGGGTGGTCATATCCTCAGTACGGTTATATGCGCGCCCTATTACAGATGGTCCGGCATAGAAACCTGTTGTGAAATACCAGTGTTTATTCCTGAAAGGAAATACATCAACCAGTAGTTTGAAATTGTAGAAATGGGGTTCTCCAATCATGTCAATCTGTTGGTCTATCCTGAAACCGGTCATCTCCTCCAGGTAGCCGGCCATGCGGTCAAAACGGGAGCGCCCTTGACTGTCATATCCCGGGTCACCATCTTCACCCACCTGAATGCTGAAATGCATAGGAAACTCAAAATGTGGTACCCAGTTGAAACCGGTCCGCACGCTTAAGAACTGGTTCAGTCTGGATTCCATCCCAAGTCCTATACCGGTGGAGCCTGACTCTACTGTAAACTTTATGTCAGGATTAAAAGAGAATAATTCAGAATTGATTGGCAATTTCTTGCCGTCATTGTCAGAAGGCAAAGCCGCCGCACTGTTCATTAACAATGCGGCTGCCAATAGAGCCTTTAATCCTGGTCTTATCATCGCGGAAAAAGTTTGTTTATTACTTAACCAGCTCCATTCCGGCCTTGATGGCCTTCTCGTTCAGGGGCAGGTATTTCCAGTTACGCTCCGATACGGAGTGCTTGATACCCTCCATAACGTACTCCACATCCAGAATGGGGCGTATCTTCATGAACGCTCCAAGCAGGAACATGTTGGCTACCTTAGTGGCATTGATTTTGGCTGCCTCCTCGATGGCTTTGATGGGATATATGGTTATGTCGGTACGGACAGGCTTGCGGGTAATGGTACTGGGGGTGTAGATTAGTACGCCGCCGGGCTTAACCATAGGCTCGAACTTGTCCATAGACTGCTGGTTCAGTATTATTGCGGTGCTGAACTTCTGCAGGATAGGTGAACTGATACGGCTGTCACTAAGGATAACCGTAACATTTGCTGTGCCGCCGCGGATCTCAGGACCGTAGGACGGCATCCATGATACTTCAAGGCCTTGCATAAGACCTGAATATGCTATTATCTTGCCCATAGAGAGGACTCCCTGTCCTCCGAATCCGGCTATGATTATCTCTTCTGTCATAATGCTTGTGTCTTTTCAGGTTATCTGGGAGCGTTCATATCCATGACAAGTTTGCCATCGACCTTCATGTCGCCCAGAGGGTATTTCTTGAACATGTTCTCAACCATCCAGTCGTTAGCAGCCTTGGGTGAGAGACCCCAGCCTGAGTTGCAGTTAGATACGACCTCGACTATTGATGTTCCCTTCTTGTCACGCTGGTTCTCAAATGCCTGGCGCAGAGCCTTCTTGAGTTTGCGTACATTGGCAGGCGTGTGGACTGAATGACGTGTTACGTAACATACGCCATCCAGCTGAGCAAGCAGCGGAGTGATGTTAAGCGGGTAACCCATGGTCTTGACGTCACGGCCTCGGGGGCATGTGGTGGTCTTCATTCCCTCCAGTGTCGTTGGGGCCATCTGACCGCCGGTCATACCGTAGATACCATTGTTTATGAAAACAATCACAATATTTTCACCGCGGTTGCAGGCATGCATGGTCTCACCGGTGCCGATGGCAGCAAGGTCACCGTCACCCTGGTAGGTGAATACATACTTGTCGGGCTGTACGCGCTTGATGCCGGTAGCAACTGCGCAGGCACGTCCGTGTGCGGCCTCAACTACGTCGAACTTGTAGAAATCATACAGGAACACTGAGCAGCCTACCGGTGAGATACCGATGACATCATGCTCAATTCCCATTTCCTCGATAACCTCGGCAATGGTGCGTACAACAACACCGTGGCCGCAACCGGGGCAGAAGTTGAACTGCTTCTCGGCCATCAGACGGCTTTTCTGATAGACCAGATTTTCAGGTTTGATTATATCGTTTACTTCCATCGTGCTGATCATTTGATATTAAAGTATTCATAGAGAGCGTTTTCAATCTCTTCGGGGGTGGGGACCATACCGCCCAGACGACCGAAGAAGCCTACTGGCTTGCGCCCCTCTACTCCAAGACGGATATCCTCTATCATCTGTCCTGCACTGAGCTCTACAGACATGAGACCTTTAACGCGGCTGTTGTCTGCCAGTTCACTTATCTGGTCATATGGGAAAGGATAGAGTGTGATGGGGCGGAAAAGACCTATCTTGTGGCCTTTGGCGCGGGCCAGCTCGATGCTCTTCTGTGCTATGCGGGCAATGATTCCGAAAGCTACTATTACGTACTCGGCATCATCGCACTGGATCATCTCATAACGTACCTCGTTCTTTTCCATCTCACGGTATTTCTTCTGCAGGCGGATGTTTACCAGCTCATGCTCCTGCGGCAGTAGGTTAAGTGAGGTGATGAAACGACGTTCCTTACCCTCGGGGGTTCCGTTGGTAGCCCAGTCGGGATACTCGGTCATGCGGGGACGGGGTTCGGGAAGATAGATTTTCTCCATCATCTGACCCAGAGCACCGTCGGCCAGGATCATAGTGGGGTTGCGGTATTTGAAAGCAAGGTCAAAACCGAGCGATATGAAATCAGCCAGTTCCTGGACCGATGAGGGGGCCAGTGTAAGCAGTTTGTAATCTCCGTGACCGCCGCCCTTGACAGTCTGGAAATAGTCGGCCTGGCTGGGCTGGATGGTTCCAAGTCCGGGGCCTCCGCGTGACACGTTAATGAGCAGGCAAGGCAGTTCGGCGCCGGCAATGAATGAAATGCCTTCACTCATAAGGCTTATGCCGGGGCTTGACGATGAGGTCATGACCCTGTGTCCTGTAGATGCGCCGCCATAGACCATGTTAATGGCGGAAACTTCACTCTCGGCCTGGAGTACAGCCATACCTGTGCGGGCAGTGGCATCGGTCTCCATCAGGTACTCCATTACCTCCGTCTGCGGAGTGATGGGGTATCCGTAAAAGGCATCGGCACCGGCGCGGATAGCGGCCTCGGCAATCGCCTCGTTGCCTTTCATAAGTCTCATTTCTCTTTCTTCCATAATTACTCCTCTACTTTTACCCTATAGACCGATATAACTCCGTCAGGGCAGATAATACCACAGTTGGTGCAACCTATGCATGATTCGGGGTTGGCCATGTATGCATAATGGTAACCCTTGCTGTTGACTGCCGTTGACATGCCCAGGACCTGCTTGTCGCAGGTAAAGACACACAACTCACAGCCTTTGCAGCGTTCGTTGTCAACTGTTACGGCACCTCTGATTTTTGCCATGATAAATAACTGTTATTGGTATGAATTATTGGTATAAATTATCTGGGGGAAAGATCGTGCCCGGTAGGGGCTATCTCAGTAAGGTTGATTTCATAGATAAGGGTGGAATAAGCGGGGATAGTACCCTTGTCGTTTGTTCCGTATCCTAGTCCGTACGGAATATACACCCGCCAGAAATCACCTCTGTGCATGTTCATGACAGCAGTCGTTACCCCATCAATAAGACCTGATACCAGGAATGAGTAAGGTATGTTTACTGACGGGTTCAGTTCTGTAGTCTTGAATGACTGGTCGATAACCTGTCCTTCAGGATAATAATCCGTGGGGATAAGTCGCATCCTGTAGTTCATGCGTATGCTGTCGGTGTAATGCGGAGCAAGGGTGTCATCACTCTTGTCCAATATCCTGCAATAGATATAGGAACCGTCGCCCCATTCCTTGCCTGAATCAAGTTTGAAAGACAGTAATCTGAACAACTGGCCTACCTGGGCTGTTTGCGGAGTAAGGTCAGGATTGCATTCCGCTGCAATTCTGGAAATGTATTCGCTATTCCGCTCCTGCCAGTTGTCATGATCATCGGTCTCCTTGGTCTCCTTACATGAGACAACTGCCAGGAAAGCCGATACCAACAATGGGATTATTGCCGCGATACGTTTCATCTTCAGAGTGTCTTGAGCACGCTTGTTATTGAAACGGTGTCGGAAAGTATATTGCAGAGGTCTGCAATCTTTACGCGCTGCTGTTCCATGGTGTCGCGGTTGCGCAGGGTTACGGTCTTATCCTCGAGTGACTGATGGTCCACCGTTACGCAGAACGGGGTGCCTATGGCATCCTGACGGCGGTAACGCTTGCCTATAGAATCCTTCTCGTCATACTGGCAGTTGAAGTGGAACTTGAGGTCGTTTTGGATTGAACGTGCCAGCTCGGGCAGTCCGTCTTTCTTTACCAGAGGCAGGATAGCCAGCTTGACTGGAGCCAGAGGTGCGGGCAGATGCAGCACCACGCGTGTCTCGCCGTTCTCAAGAGCCTGTTCCTCATAAGATGCGCACATTACGCTCAGGAACATACGGTCAACGCCGATGGATGTCTCTATAACGAACGGAGTGTAGCTCTCGTTAGTCTCGGGATCGAAGTATTTGATACTCTTGCCGCTGAACTTCTCATGCTGTGAGAGGTCAAAGTTGGTGCGGCTGTGGATACCCTCCACCTCCTTGAAGCCGAACGGCATGAGGAACTCGATATCTGTGGCTGCGTTGGCATAGTGGGCCAGCTTGTCATGGTCGTGGAAACGGTAGTGGTCTGCACCGAAACCTAGGGCCTGATGCCATTTCATACGGGTCTCCTTCCATTTTGCAAACCAGTCAAGTTCGGTGCCGGGCTTGATGAAGAACTGCATCTCCATCTGCTCGAACTCACGCATGCGGAAAATGAACTGACGGGCTACGATCTCGTTGCGGAAAGCCTTACCTATCTGGGCAATTCCGAAAGGAATCTTCATGCGGCCGGTCTTCTGTACGTTCAGGTAGTTTACAAAGATACCCTGTGCGGTCTCGGGACGCAGATATATCTTCATTGAACCGTCTGCGGTTGAACCCATCTCGGTTGAGAACATCAGATTGAACTGGCGTACATCAGTCCAGTTGCGGGTTCCGCTTATGGGGCATACGATACCTTCATCCAGGATAATCTGCTTGAGCTCTTCAAGATTGGTCTCGTTCATGGCCTTCTTGAAACGCTCGTGAAGTGCCTCACGCTTGGCTACGTGCTCCAGTACATTGGCGCTTGTAGCGCGGTACTTGGCCTCATCGAAAGAGTCACCGAAACGCTTGCGTGCCTTGGCTACCTCTTTTTCTATCTTCTCGTCATATTTTGCAATCTGGTCCTCAATCAGGACGTCAGCGCGGTAACGCTTCTTGGAGTCACGGTTGTCAATCAGGGGGTCATTGAATGCGTCAACGTGACCTGAAGCCTTCCAGATGGTGGGGTGCATGAATATTGCCGAGTCTATACCCACAATATTGTCATGTAGCAGAACCATACTCTGCCACCAATAGGTCTTGATGTTATTCTTCATCTCAACTCCCAGCTGTCCGTAGTCGTAAACAGCTCCGAGTCCGTCATAAATCTCACTTGATGGGAATACAAAACCATACTCCTTGCAATGCGCAACAATCTTTTTGAAAACGTCTTCCTGTGCCATAATATGCTATTATGCGAAAATTTTGGCAAAGGTACTTCTTTTATTTAATAAAAGGGGATGTGCCCCTTTAAAATAACCTAATTGGAAAGCATTTGCATGAAGAGTGCATTAAGTTGTTGATAAGTTGAGTGTGAAAAAATGACAACTTGGTGCGTGTGATTGGGATTTATCGCTGAAAAGCAGTAATTTCGCGTCTAATAATTTTAATTCGGGTTATTATAGCATGAGCGACGATACAGAGGGTATGGATGAGGTACTCCGTGCGGAGGATGCAACAGTGAGTGATGACAGCCAGGAGACAGGTCATTCATCATATCATCCTGTCAAAGATGACAACGGCATGATACGGCACCAGCTTTCGGGTATGTATCAGGGCTGGTTCCTTGACTATGCCTCATACGTTATTCTGGAACGTGCTGTACCTCATTTCGTGGATGGCCTCAAGCCTGTCCAGAGACGTATCCTGCACTCCATGAAACGTTTGGATGACGGCCGTTTCAACAAGGTGGCCAACATTGTGGGCCATACAATGCAGTTCCATCCACACGGAGATGCCTCAATAGGTGATGCCTTGGTTCAGATGGGACAGAAGGACCTGCTCATAGAGTGTCAGGGTAACTGGGGAAATATCCTTACAGGCCACCGCGCAGCCGCACCCCGATACATTGAGGCCCGCCTGTCCAAGTTCGCTCTTGAAACCCTGTTCAATCCCAAGACAACGGAGTGGAAGGCTTCGTATGACGGTCGCAATAAGGAACCGGTTACGCTGCCGGTCAAGTTCCCGCTGCTGTTAGCGCAGGGTGCGGAGGGCATTGCAGTAGGATTGTCCTGCAAAATACTGCCACACAACTTCAACGAGCTTTGTGATGCTGCGGTTTCATATCTGAACGGTGAGGAGTTCCACCTTTATCCCGATTTCCAGACGGGTGGAGCCATAGACGTGTCACGTTACAATGACGGTGAGCGTGGTGGCATGGTCCGCATCCGTGCCAAGATATCGAAAGAGGCTGACAACAAGACTATCGTCATCACGGAGATTCCATATGGCGAGAATGTAATGACTCTCTGCGATTCCATCGTAAAGGCCGGTGAAAAAGGCAAGATCAAGATCCGCAAGGTTGAAAACCTTACGGCCGACAAGGTTGAGATACGTATATCTTTGGCACCTGGAGTGTCATCGGACAAGACTATAGACGCTCTTTACGCTTTCACCAACTGTGAGGTGAGCATATCCCCCAACTGCTGTGTGATTGATGAGAACAAGCCTCATTTCCTGACGGTAAGCGATGTGCTGCGCAAATCGGTGGACAATACAAAGGAGCTTTTGCGCCGCGAGCTGGAGATAGAGCGTGGCGAGATAATGGAGCAGCTTCACTTTGCGTCGCTGGAGAAGATATTCATTGAGGAGCGTATCTATAAGGACCGCGAGTTTGAAGAGGCTCCCACCATGGATGCCGCCTGCGAGCATATCGACGACCGTCTGACCCCTTATTATCCGCAGATGATACGTGAGGTTACCAAGGAGGATATCCTCAAGCTGATGGAGATAAAGATGGCCCGTATTCTCAAGTTCAACAAGGACAAGGCGGAGGAGGCTATTGCCAGGATGAAGGCTGACATAGCCCGTATAGACAAGGACCTGGCAAATATGGTGGGCGTAACCATAAAGTGGTTCCGTATGCTCAAAGACAAGTATGGGGCTCAATACGAGCGCAGGACTGAGATAAAGAACTTTGATACCATTGTGGCTACAAAGGTGGTTGAGGCCAACCAGAAACTCTACATAAATCGTGCCGACGGATTCATAGGCATGGAACTCAAGAAAGACGAGTATGTGTGTAACTGTTCCGACCTGGATGACATCATACTTTTCTACAAGGACGGCCGTTACAAGGTTGTAAAGGTGGCCGATAAGCTGTTTGTGGGTCAGAATGTGCTCTATCTTGACGTATTCAAGAAGAATGACAAGCGTACCATATACAATGTAGTGTATCGTGACGGCCGCAACGGTGCATATTTCATGAAGAGGTTTGCCGCAACAGGCCTTACCCGTGACAAGGAATACGACCTGACCCAAGGCAAAGCCGGCTCCAGGATCATGTATTTCAGCGCGAACCATAACGGTGAGGCTGAAGTGATAAAGATAACTCTCAAGCCTAATCCCAAACTCAAGAAGCCTGTGTTTGACAGGGATTTCAGCGAGTTGATGATAAAGGGGCGTCAGTCAATGGGTAACCTGCTTACACGCAATGAGGTGCAGCGCATAGGTCTCAAGTCACAGGGAACATCCACCTTGGGAGGCCGTAAGGTGTGGTTTGACAAGGATATATTGCGTCTGGACTTTGACGGTCATGGTGAGTATCTGGGCGAGTTCAACAGCGATGACATCCTGCTTGTAATAAACGCAGACGGTGAATATTACACTACTGCTCCCGATGCCAACTGTCACTTTGATGCAGGCCTGTTGCGCATTGAGAAATATGACCAGGGGAAGGTGTGGACAGCCCTTCTTTTTGACGCATCGCAAAACGGTTATCTGTATCTCAAGAGGTTCAACCTGGATCCGTCGTCCAAACGCATAAACATATTGGGTGAAGAGAAGGGAAACAGGCTGCTTCTGTTAACAGATACCGTATATCCGCGTCTTTTGGTTACCATGGGTGGTGCCGACAGCTTCCGCGAACCGATGGAGGTGGATGCCGAGAGTTTTGTGGGAGTGAAAGGAGTGAAGGCCCGCGGGCGCAGGGTTACGGCATTCAAGGTCCAGAATGTGGAGGAACTTGAGCCGTTGCGTATGCCGGAGCCCGATCCTGAATCCGTGAATGCCGATATAGATCCTGATGATACAGGAAATCCTGTCCAGCCGGATGAAGATAATACTGAAAATGTCGATGACGGTCAACTCTCGCTGTTCTAAGCCGTTGCTGCCGATACTGCTTACGGTTTTCATGACGGTTATGTCTCTGCAGGTATTTGCCCAGCGGACCGTATGGAGTTTACCCAAGTATAAGGAGAAGGTTAGTGCAGGTTCAGTGGCATTGGGCAATTCTTTTGCCCGCGACACTTATCTGTCGGCCTCAAGTTACAGCGGATGGGCCATAGGCCTGGAGAGTGATGCTTGGATTGGTTATAATCCTGATAAACTGTTCAGATACGGCAGGTCTTCAGGATCTGTATATTTCAGTCCTCTGAAGAACCGTCTCAAAGGCGGCAGCACACTTGAAGTGGGCGGGTCTTACCGTCAGGCTTTCCTGTGGCCGGCATTGGCATGCAAACAGTGCGACCTGCTCATCGGCCCGGTTGTAATAGGAGAGGGCGTGTTACTCTGGAACCGGCAGTACTCGTCAAACAATCCCGTTACCTTCAACGGTTATTTAGGTGCCGGAATATGTGTGGACAACACCTTCCGTTTCAGTCTCTTCCGGTATCCGATGGCCTTGCAGGCCTCGCTTTATGTCCCGCTTACAGGGATAGGCTTTGCTCCTGACTATGACCAGACATATTACTATATGTATGAGTATGGAGATTGGGGCAAGACATTGCACTTTGTGACTCCGTTCAACAATCCTGCGCTTACGCAGCAGGTGGCACTGGTTTTGCCTTGTCGCAGCAGTCGTATAAGGATAGGTTATTCGTTTGACTACATGGGAAACAACTTGGGAGGTCATACCCGCGGTTTAGGTAACGGAATGTTCACCTTGGGTTGTGTTTACAGACTTGAGACAAAAGATTGGAGCCTATGAACAGTAACATTAAAAACATAATCCTGGTTTTGGCGGCGTTGGTCATGCTGTTGCTGCCTGCCGGCTGCTCATTGAACGAAGAGGTCCGTGACAAGGAGTTTGCCAATACTCCACAAGGTAATTTTATGGCTCTCTGGACCATTATGGATGAGCGTTACTGTTTCTTTGACTTAAAGAAAGAACAGTTTGGAGTGGACTGGGATGAGGTTAAGACAAGATATGCCGCCAGCATATCGGACAATATGTCCGACAGGTCACTTTTCGAGGTGCTTTGCAAGATGATAGGTGAACTTCGTGACGGTCATGTGAATCTGACCAGCGCGTACGATTTCGGGCGTAACTGGAGTTGGAAGACTGACTATCCGGCTAACTATTCAAAAGATCTGCAGGTCAAGTATCTGGGCAAGGATTACATAATAGGCGGCAATGGTTATTACTACTGCATTCTGGATGACAATATCGGTTATTTGGTGGTGGAGAGTTTCGATTCTTCCATGTCGGACAGCCGATTGAATGTCATGTTCAACAATATGGCTCTCTGCAACGGCCTGATAATAGACATACGTGAAAACGGTGGTGGCCTGTTACCGGCAGCCGAGTCTCTGGCGTCACGTTTTACCGAGAAGAAAGTGACCGTAAGTTATACTTGTTACAAGACTGGACCCGGTCATAACGATTTTTCAGGATTGTACAAGAGGGAACTGAGTCCTGCCGAGTATGACCTGAGATGGATAAAGCCTGTTGTGGTGCTGACCAACCGCGGTTGTTACAGCAGCGCGAATGACTTCTCGTTCACTATGAAAGCGTTGGAAAATGTGACCCTTTTGGGTGATACGACCGGCGGCGGAGGCGGTCTGCCCCTGTCATCTGAAATTCCCAACGGATGGGTGGTCAGGTTCTCATCGTCCCCTACATTTGATGCGGACATGAATCATGTGGAGTCAGGCGTGGCTCCTGATATCCGCCTGGATATGAAAGATGAGGATATCCTTTCGGGCAAGGATACCTATATAGAAGAAGCCCGAAAGTTCATAAATGACAAGTTAGTTAATCCTTAACAATATGAAGAAGACACGTTTGTTTATTGTTGCCATAGTGGCCATGCTGCCGCTGATGGCTGTGGCCGGAAAAGCCAAAGTCCTTAAGATTGATTTCAAGAATCCCATCGCAGAACGGAATGTAGGCGGGGCGTCGTTTGATATCATGTCAATCGTGAACGGCAGTCCCAGTTCGGTTACCCTGTTGAGTTACATCAATGCAATAGATGCCGCCGCCGAGGACAAGAACATCAGCATGATTTACATGACTCCGGAGAATATCTCTTGCGGAACCGCCCAGCTGGAGGAGATACGTGCCGCATTGGAGCGTTTCAAAAAGTCAGGCAAGCCAATTGTTGCCTACTGTAACTCATTCGGCAACGGTTCATATTATCTGGCATCGGTAGCTGACAAGATAATACTTGATCCGGCATCTGAGAGTATGATAACCGGTCTGGGCAGTCAGATGATATTCCTTAAGGACCTGTTCGATGCTCTTGGCGTTGATATGCAGCTTATCCGTCACGGTAAATACAAATCGGCCGGAGAGATGTACACCCGCAGTTCATCCAGCCCTGAAAACCGCCTGCAGAATCAGGAACTCATAAATTCAATCTGGAATACCATGTCCAGCCAGATTGCCGCTTCACGCGGATTCACTCAGGAGCAGTTCAATGAGTGGGTGGAGAACCTTGAAATATGCCATGCAGATGAATACAAGGCTAAGGGTCTTATTGACGAGACCTGGTACAAGGACGAGGTTGAGAAGTATCTCTGTGAGCAGAACGGTGTCAAGACTATTGGAGAAGTTGGTTTTGTCAAGATAAACAAATATGCCTCCAAGGTTAAGAAAGGCAGCCGCAAGAATAAGATTGCAATTGTTTTTGCTGACGGTGAAATAAAGGATAGCGGCTCGGATGCTGATATTGTGGGCTCAAAGTTGGCTGCAACCATCAAGAAGGTTCGTGAGGACAAGAAAATCAAGGCTGTCGTATTCCGTGTGAATTCTCCGGGCGGAAGCGCACAGGCATCAGAGGCTATCAGACATGAACTGCAACTGTTGCGTGCCGAGAAACCGGTTATTGCCAGCTATGGCGACTATGCAGCATCAGGAGGCTATTGGATATCGGCCGAATCAGACTATATTTTCTCTGACTATAACACCATTACCGGTTCAATAGGTGTATTCGGACTGGTTCCCAGCATGGGTGATGCCATACGCAAGAACCTTAAGGTGAATATTGAAACGTTAGGAACCACATCACACAGCGATATGATGAACGGTATGCGCAAACTTGACGATGACGAGGTTGCGTATGTACAGCGTCAGATTGAGAAGATATATGATGATTTTACCAGTCTGGTTTCAAACGGCCGTGGTATGTCCAAGGACAGCGTTGATGCCATTGGTCAGGGCCGCGTATGGTCAGGCGTAGATGCAATGCGTATAGGTCTGGTTGATTGCCGTGGCGGATTGAAGGAGGCAATAGACTATGCTGCAGAAAAAGTGGGATTGGACAAGAAGGATTACCGTCTCAGCACTTATCCTGTAGCCAAGAGCGTATCTATGTTACAGTTGTTATCAGGTGGCGGAGCTGATGATCCGGAGGAGAATCTCACTACCAGCGTTGAGAACCAGCCTTCATTAAGTGATCTGTTCCCGGCTGTAGCCCGTATGCGTGAACTCAAGAATCCTGCAATTATGCTCAGGATGGAGAGTTTTATGGAAATAAGATGATGCTTGGTTTTTACAGCTAAAAGAACTAATTTTGCAGCGCGTTCCTGATTGGAGCGCGCTTTGCATGCGGGCGTGGCGGAATTGGTAGACGCGCTAGACTTAGGATCTAGTATCTTAAGATGTGTAGGTTCGAGTCCTATCGCCCGTACAAGAAATAAAACAGCCGACCTAATGGCCGGCTGTCTATGTTTAGTATTTACTGTTTGTTTAGAATGAGTAAACAAGTCCGAAGCTAAGATTTGAGCCTATGTTGCATCCAAATCCATTCTGCTCATCGTAACCATATTCTGTACGGTCTCTATGATTGAAATACAAACTGCCGAATGTAGCAACCATTGCAAAATTGTCGGTAAAGGTATATTTGATACCCGGCTTAACACTGACACCAAAGATCTGTCCTTTTCTATCAGGACTTTTTTGACTGTAAGAAGTGAATTCAACATTGCCCTGAAGGAACATGCTAAAATCTCCTTCAGAAAGGAATGTATATCTTGCAAAAGGAGCAATCTTGATGTTAAATCTACTGAGCTGATCTTTGCTGTATCCATCAAGTCCAAGTTCCAAACCTACCTCAAGGGCATCATCAAGGGCATAACCGATTGATGGAGATAAATTCCATGTTGTGGCGGCCTTGTCATCGTTCCAAGAAGACTGGTTGCTGATGCCTACACTACCAGATATCCATAACTGTGCACTTGCTGTCATGCATGCTGCCATTGCGGCGATAGTGAATAAAACTTTCTTCATAATTTAATTAATTGATAATGAATAATGTTTAATTGTTTCCAAAATCATTTGGTTGATTTTGAACGGGTCAAAGGTAATCAAAATTTGTTAAAATAAGAAAATTCAAGAGATAATATGTTTTGTGGAGTCTGATAGGTCATTTACGTTATTTTGCTAATTTTGTGGCATAATGAAGGTAGAGGAGATATACAGCAGGTTTATGGAGTGCTCGGGCGTTACCACCGATAGTCGTAAATGCGGTCCTGGGCTGATGTTCTTTGCACTCAAGGGTGAACGATTTGACGGCAATGAGTTTGTGCGTGGGGCATTGGAACAGGGATGTCCGTACGCAGTAATGGATAATGCAGGATTGTATGATGCCGCAGATTCCCGTATGATTCTTGTCGATAACGTGTTGGCAGCTTTACAGCAGGTCGCGGCGTATCACCGCCGTCAGTTGGGCAGGACAGTGATCGGTATAACCGGAACCAACGGCAAGACCACTACTAAAGAACTTACCAGCGCAGTGATGAGTACCACCTATAATATACTTTGTACCCAGGGTAATCTCAATAATTCGATAGGTGTACCTTTAACAGTACTGGGACTTAAGCCTGAGCATGAATATGCCATTGTTGAGATGGGTGCCAGTCATCCGGGAGATATCAATGAACTGGTTGAAATAAGCCAGCCTGATTTCGGTCTTATTACAAATGTAGGTAAGGCACATCTTTTAGGTTTCGGTTCTTTTGAGGGTGTCAAGCGTACAAAGGGTGAGTTATATGACTGGCTGCGTGCGCATAACGGTACTGCATTCGTGAACCGTGACAATGAGCATCTTCAGCAGATGTGTGCGGGATTACCTGTCATAGAGTACGGTCACCCCGGACAGGACGGACTGCTTGTAGAGGGTGATGTGTTGGAGTGCAATCCTTTTGTAAAGTTCCGCTGGAGGAGTGGAAAAGGCGATTGGCATACGGTTCAGACCAATCTGATAGGTGCTTACAACGTAGATAATGCTCTTGCAGCTATTACCGTAGGGTTGCATTTTGGCGTATCGGAACGGAATGCATCGGATGCGGTGGCAAACTACAAGCCACAGAACAACCGGTCACAGCTTACTGAGACCGGACGCAACCATCTGGTGGTTGATGCATATAACGCCAACCCTACAAGTATGGCTGCAGCGCTTGAGAACTTCAGTATGATCAAGGCGGATAACAAGATGCTCATTCTGGGTGATATGCGTGAACTGGGTGAAGTATCACAGACCGAACATAAGAGGATTGTAGAGGATCTGAAGAAATACGGATTCACTGAGGTTTGGCTGGTGGGTGAGGAGTTTGCCAAGGCAGCCCAAGGCTCCGGTTTCAGGCTTTTTGCCGATGTGGATGCTGTTAACAAAGTTCTTGAGAGTGAATCTTTGAGTGGATATACCATTCTTATCAAAGGCTCCAACAGTATAGGATTAACCAAAACAATAACCAATTTATAATTATGAAAAAATTTGTAGCTCTTTTTGCAAGTGTTCTTGTGTGCGGCATCATGTCCGCACAGTTGAAGGTCTCTGTCATGGGTGACTCCTATTCAACATTCACGGGTTCTATGCCCAGATATTATGATACCTTCTATCCAAACCAGTTCTGCGGTGTTACCGAGCAGAGCCAGCAGTGGTGGGCGCAGGTAATCGAGAAGAACGGATGGGTTCTTGAAAAGAACGATTCATGGTCAGGCAGTACCGTTTGCTGCCGCGGTTACAACCACGATGACTATTCAGACCGTGCTTTCGTGACACGTCTCAATTGTATCGGTGCTCCCGATATCCTTTTCATATTCGGCGGAACCAATGATGACTGGACACACGAGCCTTTCGGTGACTACAAGTATGCTGACTGGACCAAGGAGGACCTTTACTTCTATCGCCCCGCATTTGCATATCTGCTTGCCAACCTGAAGAAACTGTACCCCAAAATGAAGATTTATTCTCTTCTGAATGACGGCATGTCTGAGAATCTGGGTGAGTCAATGAGGGAAATCTGCAAGCACTACGGTGTTCCCGTAATTGCTGTTGACGGCATTGAAAAGCGCATGAATCACCCCACAGCAGCCGGTATGACAAAGATTGCCGAGCAGATTCAGGCTTTCCTGGACGCTGAGAAGAAGTGATATGACCAAAATAATGGGAATCATAAACGTGACCCCTGACTCCTTCTGGAGCGGGTCACGTGTGCAGGACACAGCTACATTGCTGGAGCGTGTCCGGCTGATGATTTCCCAGGGTGCCGATGCCATTGATATAGGCGGCTGCTCCACACGCCCAAACGCTGTCCAGGCCTCTGAACAGGAGGAGATGGAACGCTTGGAGTGGGGGCTTGATGCCGTAAGGAGGGAGTTTCCGGATATATTGCTGTCAGTTGATACCTATCGCCCGCGTATAGCAGAACGCTGTGTCCGTGAGTGGAATGTGAATATCATAAATGATGTTTACGGTGGTGATGCCGACATGTACAAGGTGGTGGCAGAGACGGGAGTGCAATATGTGCTGATGTGGGCAGAAGATATCAGGGAAGATCCCGTAGGTGAAATGATGTCATTCTTTAAGGACAGATTGCAGAAACTTGAAAATGCGGGTGTAGATGTTTGCCGTAAGGTGATTCTGGATCCCGGATACGGATTCGGAAAGACTCTTGAACAGAACTACACTTTGCTGGCCCGTCAGGGTAAACTCAGGGAATTCGGTCTGCCCGTACTGTCCGGTCTCTCACGCAAGTCAATGGCGTGGAGACTGCTTGATATTACTCCCCAAGAGGCTCTTCCGGCCACAATAGCAATGAATACGGTTGCTTTGTTGAACGGTGCTGACTGGCTCCGCGTCCATGACGTTTTGGAGGCGGTTCATACGGTAAAGATTGTTCAGGCAATAAAAGATAATTAATTCCGCCGGACGGAAGCCAAATCCAAGGCTCAAGTCTGAGCAAAGCTAAAATAAACATGCTTGATTACTTTGTGTCATTCGGAATAAAGGATATAATAGACATATTGTGTGTCTCGCTTCTGCTTTTCTATCTCTACAAGCTGATGAAGAGGACCGGCTCGCTCAATATGTTCATTGGTATCCTTGTGTTCATTCTGGTTTGGATTGTGGTGTCACAGGTCCTTAAAATGCAGTTGTTGGGAGCTGTGATGAACAAGTTGGTCGATGTGGGCGTGATAGCACTGATAGTGCTTTTTGCCGATGACATACGTCATTTCTTTCGCGACATCGGCACCTCCACCCGTACCCGCAAGTTGTTCCACTGGCTCGTCCGCAGGCGTCATGCCGACGGCGATTTGAGCAAATGGGAACCGATAGTGAAGGCTTGTGACAGCATGAGCCACCGTAAGGAGGGCGCGCTGATAGTATTAGGCCAGAATGATGAGCTTCACGATGTGATAGCTTCCGGCGAGGAGGTGAATGCCAATGTCAACCAATTGCTTATAGAGAACATCTTCTTCAAGAACAGTCCTCTGCATGACGGGGCCATGATAATTGTGGCAGACCGCATTGAGGCGGCAGCTTGCATATTGCCTCTATCACAATCTGAAGACCTGCCCAAGGCGTTCGGCCTGCGTCATCGCTCGGCTATGGGCATTGCTGAGAAGACAAATGCCGTGGCTATTGTGGTATCGGAGGAGACAGGGCAGATATCGGTATTCCACAAAGGGGCGTTCCGGCGTGACCTGTCGGCTGAAGAGCTGACCGGATATCTGGCAGAGAATGTCAGATAAACGGATATACAAGTTGTGCCAAACTGTCAGAACGGGTGACACATTAGGCCCGATTGGCGGTTTGGCATGTTTTATGCTCTGTCTGTAATGCCCGATAAGGGGCTTTGTGACAGAATCAAATAACTTAAAAACTATAGAATTATGAACATTAAACCGTTAGCAGACAGAGTTCTGATTCTTCCGGCAGCAGCCGAGGAGAAGACCATCGGTGGTATAATCATCCCCGATACAGCAAAGGAAAAACCACTTAAGGGTGAGGTCGTTGCAGTAGGTAACGGCACCAAGGATGAGGCAATGGTTCTCAAGAAGGGTGATCAGGTACTTTATGGCAAGTACTCAGGCACAGAGCTTGAAGTTGAAGGTGAGAAATATCTGATTATGCGCCAGAGCGACGTTCTGGCCGTGGTTGAAAAATAATAAGGAGATACAATTATGGCAGCAAAAGAGATACGTTTCAATACCGATGCTCGTGACCTTATGCGTCAGGGTGTTGACGAGTTGGCAAATGCAGTCAAGGTTACACTTGGACCTAAGGGCCGCAATGTTATCATAGAGAAGAAGTTCGGTGCTCCCCAGATTACCAAGGACGGTGTTACCGTAGCCAAGGAGATTGAGCTGGCCGACTCTTTCAAGAACACCGGTGCACAACTGGTTAAGTCAGTGGCTTCAAAGACCGGTGAGGATGCAGGTGACGGTACTACCACCGCAACCGTTCTGGCTCAGAGCATAGTGAATGTTGGTCTTAAGAACGTTACCGCAGGTGCCAATCCTATGGACCTTAAGCGCGGTATAGACAAGGCCGTTGCAGCTGTTGTTGAGAATATCAAGAAGCAGTCAAAGGCCGTAGGTGACAACTTTGACAAGATCGAGCAGGTTGCCACTATCTCTGCAAACAACGATGCCGAGATTGGTAAGCATATTGCCGAGGCCATGCAGAAGGTTTCAAAGGACGGTGTCATCACCATCGAGGAGGCCAAGGGTCGTGACACATACATCGACGTTGTTGAGGGTATGCAGTTTGATCGCGGTTATCTGTCATCATACTTTGTAACCGATACCGAGAAGATGAACTGCGTGATGGAGAATCCTCTGATTCTTATCCATGACAAGAAGATATCCAACCTTAAGGACCTGCTTCCTATCCTGGAGCCCGCCGTACAGACCGGCCGTCCGTTACTGATTATTGCTGAGGATGTTGACTCTGAGGCTCTGACCACACTGGTTGTGAACCGTCTGCGTTCAGGTCTTAAGATCTGCGCCGTCAAGGCACCCGGATTCGGTGACCGCCGCAAGGAGATGCTTGAGGACATAGCCGTCCTGACAGGTGGATTCGTAATCAGCGAGGAGCGTGGCGTAAAGCTGGAGCAGGCTACAATGGATATGCTTGGCACAGCCGAGAAGATCACCATCACCAAGGACAACACCACTATCGTTAACGGTAAGGGTGAGAAGGCCAAGATTGCCGACCGCGTAGCCCAGATCAAGGCTCAGATCAAGACCACCACAAGTGACTATGACAAGGAGAAGCTCCAGGAGCGTCTTGCCAAACTGTCAGGCGGTGTTGCAGTAATCAAGGTTGGTGCTCCCAGCGAGACCGAGATGAAGGAGAAGAAGGACCGTGTGGACGATGCGCTGTGCGCAACCCGTGCAGCCATTGAGGAGGGTATCGTAGCCGGTGGCGGTGTGGCTTATATCCGCGCCATCAGCGTACTTGACAAGCTGAAGGGTGACAATGCCGATGAGACCACCGGTATCCAGATCATACGCCGCGCCATTGAGGAGCCTCTGCGTCAGATTGTGTTCAACGCCGGTATGGAAGGCTCTGTAGTTGTCCAGAAGGTGCTTGAGGGCAAGGGTGACTTTGGTTACAATGCACGCTATGACCGCTATGAGGACCTTATGAAGGCCGGTGTGGTTGATCCCGCCAAGGTGGCCCGAGTGGCTCTGGAGAACGCCGCTTCTATAGCCGGTATGTTCCTGACAACCGAGTGCGTCATCGTAGAGAAGAAGGAAGACAAGCCTATGCCTGCTATGAATCCCGGAATGGGCGGCATGGATGGAATGATGTAATTCCAATTGAGATTGAAAAAAGGCGCGCGAAGATTTTTCGCGCGCCTTTTTTGTGTACCTTTGTGACTATGATACGATTAGCGATTTTGGCATCGGCCAACGGGACGAACGCGCAGGCTATAATTGAGGCTGTGCGTACAGGGAGGCTTGATGCTGATGTAAAGGTGGTTCTGACCAATAAGGAGGAGGCTGGCGTGATTGAGCGTGCGCGTAGATTGGGTGTACCTGTGGAGATAGTTCCTTCAAAGGGTATCCGGAACCGTGCCGAGTATGATGCTTTAGTGGTTGAGACACTTAAGAAGTATGATGTTGATACCATCGCTTTGGCAGGTTGGATGAGAATTCTTAGCGAAGTATTCGTGAATGCATATGAGGGCCGGATACTGAACCTGCATCCGGCGCTTCTGCCCAGCTTTAAGGGTGCTACGGCGATAGTTGATGCATACGAGCATGGTGTGAGGATAACCGGATGCTCGGTTCATCTGGTGACTCCGGAGCTTGATGCCGGTCCGGTTATCATTCAGGCGGGTGTACCGGTAAACGGTACCGTTGATGAGCTTGAGGCGCAGATTCACCGTATGGAGCATCGCATATTCCCGCAGGCCCTGCAGTGGTTTGCCGAAGGGCGCATAAGAGTTGATGGACACAAGATATTTGTGGCTCCTTCACAGCACAAGGTTAAGAAGACTGATTACATAGAGGGTTGCCTGGTTTCGCCGGCACTCGAAGAAAAACTATAAGCTTATGAGTAGAGAAGATACACCTACCGCCCATATTGCGGCACAATATGATGAGATAGCCAATACTGTGATAATGTGCGGTGATCCGCTTCGCGCCAAGTTTATTGCCGACAAGTATCTAACCGACCCGGTGCTCTTTAACGAGGTACGCGGAATGCTGGGATTCACGGGTTTCTACAATGGCAAGCGCGTGTCGGTAATGGGGCACGGAATGGGAATTCCTTCAATAGGTATCTACTCATACGAGCTGTTCAATTTCTTTGATGTGGAGAATATCATTAGGGTGGGTACCGCAGGCGCATTGAGTCCTGACATGCAGATAGGCGATATGCTTTTTGCACAAGCCGCCTGCACGGATTCAGATTACGGACACCAGTACGGTTTCCCGGCCAAGTTTGCCCCGATAGCCAGTTTTGAGCTGCTCGAGAAAGCGGCGAAAGTGGCCCGTGAGAAAGGTTTCCCGTTCCAGGTGGGCAATATCTACAGTGCCGATGTGTTCTATGATGAATCAGACAGGCAGATGGAGTGGGGCAAGTTCGGAGTAAAGGCGGTAGAGATGGAGTCGGCCGGACTCTATATCAATGCGGCAGCCGCAGGTAAGAAGGCGCTGACCATATGCACCATATCGGACCAGCTGGTTCACCGCAAGTATGCATCGACCGAGGAGCGTCGCTCCAGCTTTACCAACATGATGCAGGTGGCACTTGAAATCGCGTAAGTCATGAAACATATCCTGTCGCAGATAGAAAGCGCATTGGGCGGTCTTTATGATGCGGCAGAGTTGGAATCCGTAAAGAAGGCACTGTGCCTGGAACTGCTGGGCATAAGTGCCGTCTCTTTTTTTACTAAAGAAACCCTTGCCGCTGATACGGAGAGGGACAGAAAACTTGATGAGGCTTTGAGGCGGCTTGCTCAGGGTGAGCCGTTGCAATATGTGATTGGTTCCACTCCGTTCTGCGGATTGCAGTTCCAGGTCGATTCGCGTGTACTGATACCGCGTCCTGAGACTGCAGAACTTGTGGATTGGGTGGCTAAGGATGCTGCTCCCAGCGGTTCTCTGCTGGATATAGGGACGGGCAGCGGATGTATAGCCGTCACGCTGGCCCGCAAGCTGCCCGGCTGGAAGGTTCAGGGGTGGGATATAAGTGAAGGAGCCATTGAGGTGGCTAGGGAGAACAACCGTTTGAATGGTACTGATGTGGTGTTCCGTAAGGTTGACATCCTGGCAGCGCAGGCATCGGACCAAAAGTTTGACGTGATTGTGAGCAACCCGCCTTATGTGATGGAATCAGAAAAGGAGCAAATGGAGAAAACGGTGCTGGATTATGAACCGCACACTGCGCTGTTTGTTCACGATAATGACCCGCTGTTGTTCTATAGGGCTATTGCGGGATTCGGAAAACATAACCTAAGCAAAGGTGGCAGATTGTATTTTGAGATCAACCCATTGGAAGCCGATGATTTGAGGCAGACGCTGCTTAAGGCGGATTATCATGATATTGAGATACGGAACGATATATTTGGAAAACAACGAATGATAAAAGCGATACTATGACTGAATCTGAAGGAAAGACACTTGCAGAACGCTACTGTTCAGGGGCGGAACATTGCTGCTTTGAGGTGCGTGCAATGCTGCAGAGACACGAAGCAGAGAGCGGGGATATAGACCGCATACTCAAACATCTTATCAAAGAGGGATACATTGATGAATCCCGATATGCGCGGGCGTTCGTGCACGACAAGGTGCGTTTTGCCAAGTGGGGCAGGTTTAAGATTGCCCAGGCTCTATGGCAGAAACGCATACCGCAGGATGTGGCCGACAGCGCTTTGGCAACGATTGATGAGGATGAATATATGACTGCATTGAATGATGTGGTCCAGTCCCGCTATCGCGCGGCAAAAGGCGCAACAGAGTATGAACGCAAGATGAAAGCCATGAAGTCAGTCTGCTCACGCGGGTATGAACCCCAACTGGTGCGTAAGGCGCTTGACTTTTCCGATATTACTGAATACTGATTTTCTTTAAGATATGGATAACCTTGTTTGCCCGGATGGACAATACCGTCGTCCCGGCATTGTCAGAATGTTGTTAGAGTTTGTTTTTCCACGCTACTGCAAGGTGTGTGGCAGACGGCTTGACCCAAGTGAAGAGGAGCTGTGCATCAGCTGTTATCTGGGTATGCCCCGTCTGGAATATGATATGGACTCCATCAATCCGGCTGAGCGTATGCTGCTTACCGAGCGCAGTATGGTTAGGGCCGCATCGGTACTACAATACAGCAAGGAGAGCGATTACCGCAACATACTTTTCCATCTCAAATACTGGCATCACCCTGGAGTGGGGCAATGGCTGGCACGGATCGGCGCTACAGATCTGTATGAAAAAGGGTTCTTTGAAGGGGTTGACTGCATTGTTCCCCTGCCGCTTACCCGACGCAAGGAGATAAAACGCGGTTATAACCAGTGCATGCACATAGCTAAAGGCATACATAAGGTAACCGGGCTGCCTATCGTTAAGAATGCCGTAATCCGTGAGGAGAACCGCACCAAGCAGGCGGGATTGGGTAAATACCAACGCTGGAGCAATGCTCAGGGGCTGTTTAAGGTTTCTGATGCTGAGACTCTTAGTGGCATGCACATCCTGATTGTCGATGATGTGTTGACTACAGGAGCTACGCTCTGCTCTATGATTGACACTATTGAGCAATCTGTTTCGGACATCAAGGTTTCAGTCTTTACTCTTGCGCTTGCTCTATAAATTTGTACCTTTGCGGTCCGAATGGAGGAGAGCGTAAAACATATCAGGATTGCGGACTTCAATTATGAGCTGCCGGACGAGCGGATTGCCAAGTTTCCGTTGGCTGAGAGGGACAGCTCTAAGCTGTTGCTTTACAGGCATGGGGAGGTTAGTGAGGATGTGTTCCGTAATCTGCCGCAGTATCTGCCGGCAGGGGCTCTGATGGTGTTCAATAACACTAAGGTGATTCAGGCGCGGTTGCATTTCCGCAAGGAGGCTACGGGTGGACCTAAATCTACGGGGGCTCTGATTGAGATTTTCCTTCTGGAGCCGGCAGATCCCAGTGATTATCAGGTAATGTTTACTCAGACCTCATCTTGCAGTTGGTACTGTCTGGTGGGTAACCTTAAGCGTTGGAAAGAGGATACTCCGGTTTTGCGCAGCACCGTTCAGGTGGGTGATAAGATTGTTACGCTTACCGCTCAGCGTGGGTCGATGCATGGTACCAGTCATAGGATTGACTTTAAGTGGGACGGCGGGGTCAGTTGGGCGGAGTTGCTTGAGGCTGCTGGTGAGATTCCCATTCCTCCTTATTTGAATAGGGCATCGCAGGAGAGTGACAAGACTACGTATCAGACCGTATATTCCAAAATAAAGGGAAGCGTTGCGGCTCCTACTGCAGGTCTGCATTTTACAGATCGTGTGCTCCGTGACTTGGATGCTCACGGGATTGACCGTGAGGAGTTGACCTTGCATGTGGGTGCAGGCACTTTCCGGCCGGTGAAATCGGAAGAGATCAGTGGGCATGAGATGCATACTGAGTTCATAGCTGTGCGTCGCAGTACCATTGAGAAACTGATTGCACATGGCGGTGAGGCTATTGCAGTGGGCACTACATCGGTCCGCACCATTGAGAGCCTCTATTATATTGGTGTTTTTCTGAGCACTCATCCTGATGCAACAGAGGATGAGATGCATGTGAACCAGTGGACTCCGTATGAGACATATCCCACAATGAGTTCGGTTGACGCTTTACAGCATATTTTGAATTATCTGGACCGCCACAGTCTGGAGGTCCTCAAGACCAGCACCCAGATAATCATTGCTCCGGGCTACAAGTACCATATTGTGAAGATGATGGTCACCAATTTCCATCAGCCGCAAAGCACGCTGTTGCTGCTTGTATCGGCCTTTGTAAACGGAGACTGGAAAACAATATACCGCTACGCCCTAAGCCACAACTTCCGCTTCCTCAGTTACGGCGATTCCTCTCTGCTTATTCCTTGACAGTTGCCTAATAGATTTGATATCCCGGACTGTAATAATCAGAGAACAGTTTCTTTATCAATTTGTTGACAACGGAATAATCTGTTGGCTTGTTATCGTTTACAAAGACAGTATTATGGTAAACAACACAATCATCTCTTGTGT
>Ga0265298_10000362_pt1 | contig 67991 bp, 46 predicted proteins | sample AusTroGonzalo_MG_3_FD_193486 | JGI IMG/M metagenome (GOLD analysis project Ga0265298, IMG submission 193486) | Bovine rumen microbial communities from tropical cattle in Woodstock, Queensland, Australia - Gonzalo_01 | ecosystem: Host-associated > Mammals > Digestive system > Stomach > Rumen ... | reverse complement strand
CCGCTCGACGCTTCGTGCAACTTCACGGCGCAGGTCCCCGAGTATCAGGGGCGCTTCTGCAAGGACTGCGACCGCGACATCATCGCCCGGCTGAAACAGGAGGGCAAGCTCGTCCATCAAGCGACGATCACCCACAGCTACCCCTTCTGCGACCGCACCGACACGCCGCTCATCTACCGCGCCATCGACGCGTGGTACGTCCGGGTCGAAGACCTCCACGAGCGGCTGGCCCGCAACAACGAACCCGTGCGCTGGATGCCGGAGTACGTCGGCGGCAAGCGCTTCGGCAACTGGCTCGGCAACGCCAGAGACTGGAACATCAGCCGCAACCGCTTCTGGGGTTCGTGCATCCCGATCTGGATCAACGACGACGACCCCGACGACCGCATCTGCGTCGGCAGCGTCGCGGAACTCGAAGCCCTCTCGGGCGTCAAGGTCACCGACCTCCACAAGCACTACATCGACCAGATCGTCATCAAGCGCGACGGCAAGACCTACCACCGCACCCCCGAGGTGCTCGACTGCTGGTTCGAGTCGGGGTCGATGCCCTACGCCCAGCAGCACTACCCCTTCGAGAACAAGGAGCGTTTCGAGAAGAACTTCCCCGCCGACTTCATCGCCGAGGGGCTCGATCAGACGCGCGGCTGGTTCTACACGCTGATGGTGCTGGGGACCTGCCTCTTCGACAAGTCGCCCTACCGCAACGTGGTCGTGAACGGTCTCGTCCTCGCCGAGGACGGTCGCAAGATGTCCAAGCGGCTCAAGAACTACCCCGACCCGCTCGACGTGATCAACCGCTGCGGCGCGGATGCGCTGCGGCTCTTCATGCTGGGCAGTCAGGTGGTGCGCGCCGAGGATCTCAAATTTTCCGAGGCGGGCGTCAAGGAGGTCCTGCGCGGCATCATGATCCCGATGTGGAACGCCCTGAGCTTCTTCTGCACCTACGCGAACGTCGACAACTACACTCCGGAACGCGAGGTCAAGCCTCCCGTGAATCCGGCGAACGTCCTCGACCGCTGGATCCTTTCCAGCGCGAGCCAGATGGTGCAGGAGCTCCGCGAGGAGCTCGACCACTACAATCTGCAGAAGGCCGCCAACCGCTTCAGCCGCTTCATCGACGACCTGACCAACTGGTACATCCGCCGGAGCCGCCGCCGCTTCTGGAAGAGCTCCAGCGATGCGGACAAGCACGAGGCGTACCAGACGCTGCACTATGTGCTGCTCGTCTTCGCGCGGGCGGCGGCGCCGTTCATCCCGTTCACGACCGAGGCGATCTACCGGGCGCTGCGCACTGACGGAATGCCCGAGTCGGTCCACCTCTGCGACTACCCCGTCCCGGACGACTGCCGCGACGAGGCGCTGGAAAAGCAGATGGAACTCACGATGACGGCGGTTTCTCTGGGGCGCTTCCTGCGGACCAAGCATAACCTCAAGGTGCGCCAGCCGCTGGCGCGGGCGGTGCTCGCGGTCGCGGACGACGGTTTGAGGAAGCTCGTCGAAGGCACGAAGAACATCGTCGCCGAAGAGCTGAACGTGAAGCAGGTCGACGTCGTCGCCGACGAGGAGGAGTTCGTGAACTTGAGCTGCAAGGCGAACTTCAAGGTGCTCGGCTCCCGCTTCGGCAAGGATATGAAGCTCGCCGCGGCGAAGATCGCTTCCCTCTCGGGAGCCGAGATCGGCAAACTCGTCGCGGGCGGCAAACTCGCGATCGAACTCCCCGACGGAAGACGCGAGGAGATCGGCGCCGACGACCTCGTGATCAAGCGTGACGAAAAGCCCGGCATGGTCGCCGCCAGCGAAAACGGCGTGACCATCGCGCTCGCCACCGAGCTTACGCCCGAACTCGTCGCCGAGGGCTTGGCGCGCGAACTCGTGAGCAAGATCCAGAACCTCCGCAAGGAGCGCGACTTCGACGTCACCGACCGGATCGTCGTCGCCTACGACGCCCCCGCCGACGCGGCGGCGGCGTTCGTGAAATTCCGCGACTATATCGCGGGCGAGGTGCTCGCCTCATCGTTCGCTCCGGGCGCGGGCGACACCGAACTCGACGTCAACGGCACGGTCGTCAAGGTCGCCGTACGCAAAGCGTGAGATCATGATAAAGCGGGGATGGTCGATCGCGGCGGTGTTGCTGGTCGCCATACTCGGCGTGGTGCTGTCCCCGCTGATCGGGGTGAGTGTCCCCGAGGAGTCCCGGATCAGCTATGCCTTCGCCACGATGGGCACCCGGGCGGAGTGCACCTTTTACGACTGCGACCGGGAGCAGGCGGAGGCGGCCTTCGCCGCCGTGGAACGCGAATTCGACCGGGTCGCGAAGGCGTGCAACCTTTATGACCCGGAAAGCGAACTCTCGCGACTCAACCGTACCGCCGACCGGGAGCCGTTCGTCTGCTCGCCGCTTTTATGGGCGGTGCTCACCGAGGCGCGCCGCGCCAACGCCGCGAGCTCCGGAGCCTTCGACATCTCCGTCAAACCGCTCATGGATCTGTGGGGCTTTTACCGTAAACGGCAGAAGATCCCGTCGCCGGAGGAGCTCGCCGCCGCGTTGAACCGCGTCGGTATGGAGAAAGTCGAATGGGACGACCTCCGGCGCGCGGTGCGGTTCAGGACTCCCGGTATGGCGCTCGATTTGGGCGGCATCGCCAAGGGGTACGCGCTCGACCTCGCGGCGGCGGCGGTGCGCGAACTCGGCATCAAAAGCGGCGTGATCGATCTGGGCGGCAATCTGTATCTCTTGCCCGAACCGCCGCCGGAGCGGGAAGATTATCGTATCGGCATCCGCTCGCCCTCGGGGACGGGCTGCTCCGGCGAGGTGCTGGAGCTGAAGGGTCCCTGCGCCGTGTCGACGAGCGGCAGTTACGAGCGCTTCGTGGTTTTGGAAGGCAAACGCTACGGGCACGTCGTCGACCCCGTGACCGGCGACGCTCCGTATCTGAACCGCTCCGCGACGGCGGTCGCCCCGACCGGGATCGAGGCGGACTGGCTGTCGAGCGCGGCGTTTCTGCGCGGCGAAGAGCTGATCCCGCAGTTGAAGCGCTTCGTACCCGGCGCCGAAATCACCATCACCGCCGCAGACAAGTGAACGCCCCGGCGCGACGCGCCGGACAACTTAAACAAACGGAACGGAGGAAACGGAGAAAACGGAATTCCGTATCCGCCCTCGGACAAACGAAACGGAGCATTGGGGAGGAGGCTTTTTATGCTGAACATCGACTGGTCGAAAGGATGCGCTTCGGACGGCGGCGACAAGAACTGCCGCAGGATAATCATCACCGGCGACTGGGTGCCGTGCTGGGACATCGCCAGAGGCTCCTTTTACGACAGCGTGATGGCGGAGCACCCCGTCGAGTGCTACGGCGAGACGCTCGACGTGCTCAAAGCCGCCGATTTGAACATCGTCAATCTCGAGTGCGCGATCGACAGCAAATCCGGCACCCCCGCGATCAAAAGCGGTCCGCACCTCTGCGCCGAGGAACGCCATCTGCCGTGCCTGCAGGCGGGCTGCTTCCACGTCGCCGCGCTCGCCAACAACCATATTTTCGACTACGGCGTCGAAGGGTTCAAAAACACCTGCGCCACGCTGGATAAACTCAAGATGCGCTATTTCGGCGCCGGGTTGGACGACGCCGAAGCGTGGAAACCGCTCGTCTGCAACGTGGACGGGCTTCGCGTCGGTCTCGTCGGCTTCACCGAAGGGCACGACTTCACTGCCGCGACTCCGGGCAAGCCCGGAGTGGCGGGCTGGGAGGTCGCCCGCGCCCGCGAGGCGATCCGCGAGGCGAAGCGTCAGAGCGATGTCGTGATCGTGATCCCGCACGGCGGCATCGAGTACGCCGCGCACCCCTCCAAATACTGCATCGACACCTATCGCGCGCTCGCCGAGGAACAGCCCGACGCGATCGTCGCCCACCATCCGCACGTCCCGCAGGGGATCGAGATCTACCGCGGCGTGCCGATCTTTTACAGTCTGGGCAACTATCTCTTCCACCACATGACCCCGTTGCACTACCGGCGCCACGGCTATCTGGTCGAGCTGGCGGCGGACCGCGACGGCGTGCACGGCTTCAAGTGCCACCCCTACCTGGTCGGTCACGATGGGCTCGAGCTTCTCCACGGCGTCAAGCGCGACCGCTTCTTCGCGACGATCGAAAAGGTGTCGCGTCCGTTTTCTCCCGGCGAGGACCCGTACTCCGGCTTCCACGCCACGCTCAAATACCGCTGGCAGACGACGCCGTTTTCGCAGTTTACGGCGGTCGCCAAGCACTTCGATAGCAACCCCGTCAAGGCGGCGGCGATGCTCCGGAGCCGTCTCACCACCTTGCAGAACACCGGGCTCAACATCCCGATGTACGACCGCGTGGTCAAGGGGCTGATCGACGACGCCCCCGACTGGGCGCTCGAAATGGAACGTGAATACATGACCCGCGAACTGTAAGCTTCCGGCGAACTAAAAAACACCCTCCGCAACGGGGGCGGGAGCGATAAAAAAACGGGCGGCGGTTGGGAAACCGCCGCCCGGGATCCGACGATGCGTCGCGTCTCAGCGACCTTCGAATTCGGCGCGCACCGCCGCGCGGAACTCGGGATCGTCCAGCACCGTGAGCGCGCACAGCGCCAGCACCGCGCCCGCCTTGAGCATGTTCTTGTAGCCGTATTCGCTGTTCGCGTATTTCTTCATGAGCTCCGAGTGTCCCGGAGCGTCCGGCAGACCCGGCTCGCAGATGCTGAAATACGGATGCGCCCCCGGCGCCGCGTGCGAAAAATCGCCGAAGTCGCTCGACCCTCTCCCGTGCGGATAGGCGTCGGTCGGGTTCATGTCGATCGCCTTCGCCCCTTCGAGGAAGAGGTCGTTCAGCTTGGAGTTGGGTTTGCGCCCCTTGTAGGGGATCGAGTAATTCTTGATCTCGAAGGAGGTTCCCGTCATCAGCGCCGCGCCCTCGATCATCTTCGAGAAGCGGTCGTAGACCTCGTCGATGAGCTCCTCCTTGCACGAGCGGATGTAGAAGCGGCTGTGGGTGTGGTCGGGGATGATGTTCGCCGCTTCGCCGCCTTCGAGGATCACGCCGTGGATCAGCGCGTCGCGGTTCATCTGCTGGCGGTAGAGACCGATCGCATTGTAGAGCAATATTTGCGCGTCAAGGGCGTTGAGACCCTTTTCCGGGCTGCCCGCCGCGTGCGAAGCCCGCCCGTGGAAGTATACGTCGAAGCGGCGGATGCCGGTGCAGCCGCCGTCGCGTTTGCTCTTGCCGCCGATGGCGTGCGCCATCATCACGGCGTCGACGTTCTTGAGGCAGTCGGCGTTCTTGAGCATCAGCACCTTGCCGCCGCCGCCCTCCTCGCCCGGAGTCCCCAGCACGACGATGGTGCCCGGAATGTCGTGTTTAAGCATGTACGCCCTGGCGGCGAGCGCGGCGGCGACCGAGGCGACGCCGCCCGTGTTGTGTCCGCAGGCGTGCCCGATGCCGACGAGCGCGTCGTACTCGGCGGCGAGCGCGAAGGTAGCGCCGCCCGTCTTGTTGGTGAACTCGGCGCGAAAGGCGGTCTCCATGCCGGCGTAGGGGCATTCGACCTTGAAGCCGTATTCCTTGAGCTTATCGGTCAGGAGCTTCGACGCCCGCTTCTCGGTGAAGGCGATCTCCGGATTTTCCCAGATCTCCTTGGCGACGGCGGTGAGCGCCGCGCCCTCCGGCGCGATCGTTGCCTGCAGTTCCGGCAGGACTTCTCTGATGTTCATGATCGAAAAAGACTCCCGTATGTATGGTTTGGTGGTTTTAGTTGTTTAAATTTATCCCGGAGGAGCGCAAAATGCAAATGCCGGCATTTGCAAAGCGGCATAAAAAGCGCTATATTTTCCGGCGACGGAGCGTCCGCGCGCATTTGAAACCGGTGCGGCTCCAAAGTACAACACCATCAACATCAGGCTGAAAATGAAGGATCTCATCAACAAGGCGAATGTTCTCGTCGAAGCGCTGCCCTATATCCAGAAATTCCGCAACACCATCATGGTCATCAAATTCGGCGGCAGCGCCATGGAGGACGCCGAACTCGTCGCCGGAGCCATGCGCGACGTCGTCATGCTCGAAGCCATCGGCATCCGCCCGGTGGTCGTCCACGGCGGCGGCAAAGCGATCAGCGCCGAGCTCAAGCGGCAGAACATCCCGGTCCGCTTCGTGAACGGTCTGCGCTACACCTGCGAACGGACCATCGGCATCGTCGACGACGTGCTCCACAATCAGGTGAACAAAAACCTCGTCAAACTCGGCGAAGAGGCGGGCGGCAAGCTGCGCGGCATCTCCGGCAAGCAGATCCTCAAGGCGAAAAAGACCCTCTCGCACAATCCCGAGACCGGCGCGGACGAGGAGGTCGGCTTCGTCGGCGAGATCATCGGCGTCAACCCGACGCTGATCCTCGACGCGCTCAACGCCGGGTTCATCCCGGTCGTGACGCCCCTCGGCACCGGCGACGACGGACAGATCTACAACATCAACGCCGATACCGCCGCCTGTCAGGTCGCGGCGGCGCTCTTCGCGCGCAAGCTCGTGTTCATCAGCGACGTGCCGGGGATCCTCGCCGACAAGGATGACGAGACGAGCGTGATCAACACCATCCGCACCGACGAGATCGACAGCCTGATCCGCCGCAAGGTCCTTTCGGGCGGTATGCTGCCCAAGATCGCCGGATGCGTCAGCGCGCTTCAGGCGGGGATCAACAAGGTCCACTTGATCGACGGGCGCATCAAGCACTCGCTGCTGCTGGAGATCTTCACCGGCAACGGCATCGGTACTCAGATCGTGCGCCCCGATTCCGTGATGTGAGGATACGGGAGCCGGCAATATCATGAGCGGCAACACCTTCGGCGAGTTGTTCCAGATCACCACCTTCGGCGAGTCGCACGGTCCGGCGCTCGGCGCGGTGGTCTCCGGCGTTCCGGCGGGGTTGAAAGTGGACGCGGAGTTCATCCAGCGCGAACTCGACCGCCGCCGTCCCGGTTCCGGCATTCCCGGGACCACGGCGCGGCGCGAAGCCGACCGCGTGAAGATCCTTTCCGGCGTCTTCAAGGGCGTCGCCACGGGAACGCCGATCGCGTTCGTGATCGAGAACACCGACCAGCACAGCGCCGACTACGACCGTATGGCGGGGTGTTTCCGCCCCGGTCACGCCGACTTTACCTACCTGAAGAAATACGGCATCCGCGACTGGCGGGGCGGCGGACGCGCCAGCGGACGCGAGACCGCCGCGCGCGTCGGTGCCGGAGCGCTCGCGAAACTGCTGCTGCGCGAGTATCGTATCGAAGTCGCCGCCGGGGTGGAGTCGATCGGCGCCGTCAAATGTGAAACCGCCGACTTTTCCGCGCCCGGCGGCAACGAACTCAACGCTCTCGATCCCGCGGCCGTCGCGGCGATGCGCGAAGCGATCGCCGCCGCCGCGCGCGACAACGACAGCCTGGGGGGCGTCGTCCGCTGCCGCGTTACGGGGGTCCCCGCCGGATTGGGCGAACCCGTCTTCGACAAGCTCGACGCGCTCGTCGCTCACGCCGTCATGTCGATCGGCGCCGTCAAGGGGATCGAGTTCGGCGCGGGCTTCGGGGTTTCCGAACTCCGCGGCAGCGTTGACAACGACCCCATCACGCCGGAGGGATTCGCGACCAACCGCGCGGGCGGGGTGCTGGGCGGCATATCCACCGGCGCCGCGCTCGAGTTCCGCGCGGCGGTGAAACCCACCCCCTCCATCGGCATCGTCCAGCGGACAATCGATACCTCCGGCAAGGCAGCCGAAATCACCGTCGGCGGCAGGCACGACGTCTGCATCGCCCCCCGCATCGTGCCCGTGGTGGAGGCGATGACCGCGCTCGTCCTCGCCGATCTGCTGCTCATCCAGCGCGCCCGCCGCATCTGATCGGTTGCGGCAAAAAAAACGCCGGGGAGCGTTAAGCTCCCGCGGCGTTCCGTGCAAATACGATCCCGTTCCGGCTATTCGATGGTCTTGGCGTCCAGCCAGAGCTGCTCGAAGCCGAGGTTGCGGATCGGTTCTTCCCTGCCGGATGAGACCTTCTCCACCACGTTGGAAAGGTCGTTGCGGACCTCTTCCGGAGCCGAGTCGAAGGGACCGGAGATCTCCGCGCGGGCGATCAGCACGAGTTCCGAATTGCGGGTCGTTTCGGATTCGGTCGAAAACACCCAGCCCAACACCGGCAGATCCTTGAGGAACGGAAGACCCGAAACGCCGCGGATCACGTTGGTGCGCTTGATGCCGCCGATCACGAAGTCCTTGCCCTCGTTGCCGATGTGGACCTCGGTCGAAAACTCCGACTTGTTGAGCCGCGGCGACCCGTCGCTGTTCCAGCCGAGGAGGCTCGTGCCCGAGACCTTCACGGGCAGGATCGACGCCTTGGCGGCAACGACCGGTTCCAGCTCCAGCTCGAACTTGAAGCCGTCGGCGGCTTTGGTGTTCTGGGCGTTGCCGTGCTTGACGGGAGGATTCACCTCTTCGGGGATCTTGCCGCGGCCGTCGATGATCTTGTCGTTCACGGTCGTATCGGGTATCGGGGTCTGCTCCTCGTAGAAGAGACCGGTGCCGACGTAGACCCGCGACGGGCGACGGTTCTTCGCCACGATCACGCCCTGCGTCACGACCTTCGCGCGTCCGGTGGAGGTCAGAAAGTCGAAGTACTTGCTGTTCCACTTGGGGTTGAAGTTGAAGAAGTCGGTGCGGCTGAAGTGCGACCCGTCGATCCCCGCGGCGAAGGTACTCGCCCAGTTGTTGCGGTAGCGGCCGCCGACCGAGAAGAAATCCACGCCGTCGTTGTTCTTCCACGACTGGAAGTCCACGCCGAGCTTGTCGTCGTTCTCGGTGCTGATCTCGACCAGCTGATACGTGAAACGGATCTCGGGCATCGGCCGGTCGTATTGATCGAGCTGCTGCTTGATGTTGTCCCAGCTCCACGGCGGAGCGGCGATGAAGAGCGCGTTCAAGCCGCCGTCGACGACCATCACGTCGGTACCGCCCGCGAACTCGATGTCCCTGCCGGCAGCGCCGACGTTCCGGACCATCTCCTTAAGGTTCGCGGCGGCGTTGACCTTGGGGAAGTAGAGGAACTGCGGCCGACCGCTCGAGTAGGTCATGTTCGGCTGGTCGAGCTTGGCGATGATCTCGTCGATGCTGTCGCCCTTGCCGTGATTCACGAAGCGGTAGTCTTCGGCGGATACCAGCAGCACGCCGCGCCCGTCGTTGAACTTGATCGCGTCGACCTGCACCGGGTTGCCGTCGATCTTGGTCCCCTTGACGACCATCAGCAGATACCCGCGCAGGGCGTATGGCTCCGCGTGCTTCAGGGTGTAGAGCTTGGTGATGACGAAGGGGTCGGTGTTGGTGCGGACGAAGCGGATCGCCTTGTCCGAATCCTTGACGTTCACGCGCAGCTGGGTCTGCACCGTGCTGCTGCCGTAACCGGCGCTGGGTACGTTGGCGTCCGCCTTGATCGTGCCGGGGATCGGCTTGGGCGTGACGGTCACTTCCTCCGCCCAGAGCGGCGCCGATGCCGCGACCGCGGCGGTGAAAAGCAGTTGTTTTATCTTGTTCATTATGTGAAGCTCCTTCTCAGAGGTTGGTGGAGGCGACCTCGCGGCTCACCGGTTCGGGGGCGGGAGCGTTGGGGTGCACGAGATTCGCCTCGGCGGTGACGATGATGTAGGTCCGTTCCTTGACGGTCGTGGTCGTGCCGAAGAGGTATTTCAAGACCGGGATCCGGATGAGGAACGGGATGCCGACCGACTGTTCGACGTCCTGCTCGCGGACGTAGGTCGCCAGCAGCTTTTCGGTCTTGAAGCCCAGCGTGAGCTCGCCCGACACGGTGCTCGAATTGCCGAGTTCGTCGCCGCGGTTGCTCCTTTCGGTGACGGTCTTGGAGTCGAGCTTGTAGGCGAAGACCACGCCGCCCGCGTTCTTCTTGTAGAACGCCTCGTCCGAGGGGATCTTGCCCGACTTGTCGATCTCGTCCGGCGCCGCGCCGAAGCAGATCACCGGGTTGGTGACCGTCAGCGTCAAAGTGCTGTCGCCGCCTTCCTTGATGCTGGTCTTGTCCTCGGAGTCCTTGACGATGTTCTCGTATCCGGGAATCAGCTTGGCGGTGTAGTTCTTGGGCAGATGGGTGTTCAGCGCGGGATCGTCGTAGACGGCGGTGTTCACGAAGGTCAGGTCGGCGTGCGCGGCGAGCTTCGCGTTGCCGGACTGCTGGAGCACCCGCACGAAGCTCAAATCGAACGCCGGAGCGGTGAAGAACGCGCCGTAGCCCCACGAAGTCGAGAAATTTCTGGCGACGTCGGCGAGCTTCCACGAGTTGCTGATGAGCTTCCAGACCGCCTCGTTCGAGAAGATCTTGCCCGTGTCGAAACCGGCGGAAAAGATGTCCAGTCCCGGACCGTTCTTCCACGCGAGGTAGTCGAGACCGATGTCGCGGAGCTTGCTCTCGCGCACCTCGTAGTAGTTGAGCCGCAGATTGACCTGCGGGACGGGACGGTCGAGGTACTTGACCCACGCGAGCACCGACAGCGCCGCGCCCCGGTCGTCCTTCCAGTAGATCGTGTTGGTGTCCTTGTTCAGGAACGCCCGCCCTTCGGGGGTGCCCATCGTGCCCTCGTTGATGAGCCGCACGATGTCCTCCGCCGCCCGGTAGCTCGGGACGTAGGTGACGCGCGTGATGCCGGTGCCTTCGATCAGCGAACCGCTCGGTCCGGGCTTGCCGGGCTGGTCGAGCCCCGCGACGAGTTCGTCGACGTAGGGGATGAAGTCCTCGCCGGTCGTGACGAGGATCATGTGCCGCTTGCCCGCCCGGTAGTTCACGCGTTCGAAGGTGGAACTTTTGCTGTACCGCTTGATCGCCGCCTCGATGAACGGGCGGACGTCGGTCTCGGTGAGATGTTTGAGTTCGTAGATCTTGCTGACCATCCGCACCTGCCCGTCATCCTGAAGCAGACGGATGGTGCGCACGTCGTCCTCCGCCTTCTCCGGCGGCGCCGCGTCGAGGAACGGCGTTCCCGCGATCCCCGCCGCCAGCAGCAGTGCGGCTATGTATTTCGTTTCTTTCATGTTCCGATAGTCCTTTTTTGGTTTATACTGTAAAACTCGTGGTCAATACATCAGTGAAAAATGCGCGCAACATCGCATTCGGAAAACGAAAAATTCCGGGAGCCGAGGCGAACCGCCCGTTCCCGATCCGAAAAATATTTTCTTCATCCAACCCTCCGATTTGTCTATACACTACTTTTAGGGTAGCGTATGCCGACCGCAAAAAAACGACTTGATTTCCATTGGTGAATGCGATAATGTACACCCATTGTAAAACCTTTTCAAATGTAAAACACAACAAAATTGATAGATTTTTTGAAAAAGGCGTCCGCGAGGCGGAAAATCGGGCGGGTTCGTCCCCGATCCTCGAGCTCGCGGGAAGAATGAAATGCCTGAAAAAAACGTTTCCCTGCCGGATCCCGACAATTCTGTCGAGGGCAGGCAAGAAGGCTTTTTACAAATTATTACAACCGGTTGAGGTCGGCGGTGATGGCGAGGATCTGCGGGAGCAGCTGCTTTTTGCGGCTCAGGATGCCCGGCAGCAGGAATATCCCGTCGGCGTCGGCGTGATACGGCAGGCGCCGGATCACGTCGGGATCGCCGAGGATGAGAAGCTCGGAGTTTTCGCGCACGGCGTCGGTGACCAGGAGACCGATGAAGTCGAGGTTTTCCTTTTTCATCAGTTCGCGCATGGTGCGCGCGAGTTCGTCCTTCCGGCGGCGCAAAAGTTCCAGCTTGGTCTCTTCCACCTGCGACAGGCTGAAATGGAATTTGCCGTCGGAGTAGGACTTGCGGTCGGATTCGATCACGTCCCCCGGCTTCCCGGAGGAGAGCGGCGACGCGATCCGGCTGAGTTCGTCGACCAGCGTTTCCGCCTTGACGCCCGAGATTTTTTCCAGCCACTCGTGCATCCGGATATCCAGCGGCGAGGTGGTGGGCGATTTCAGATTCAGCGTGTCGGCGACGAGTCCGCTCAACAGCAGTCCGGCGAGTTCGGGCGTGAGGCTTTCGCCGAGGCTTTTGAACATCGCCGCGACCAACGTGCAGGTGCTGCCCACGACGTCGCCGGTGAACTTGATCGGGGTCAGGGTCTTCATCATGCCGATCCGGTGGTGGTCGACGACTTCGATGACGGGCAGGTCCTCGATGCCGGGGATGCTCTGCTCGGGTTCGTTGTGGTCGACGAGGATCACCCGGTACGGCGGGGGCGAAGTGATGTTCTTCTTGCCGACGACGCCGAGGAAGGCGCCTTTGGCGTCGACCACGGGGATCACGTCCTCGGGGTGCGAGAGGATCCGCGTTTCCAGACTGCGGATCCGGTCGTGGGGACTGAGCGTGAAGGTGTCGGCGCCGAAGCCGAAGTCTTCCACGGGAACGCTGAATTTGAGCCGGCGGATCACGCTCGCGGAGTCGAAGCGGGTCGCCAGAATGGTGACTTTGCGGTTCTTCGCCTCCTGCAGGATCAGCGGATCGACGGACTTGTCGCCGGTGACGATGAGCAGCCGGATCCGCCGCTGGAGCGCGCGGAGGTGGATTTCGGGGCGGTCGCCCGAAATGAGCGCGAGTTCGCTCTGATCCTTTTCGCGCGGGAGGTGGGTTTCGAAGCTGTCCACCCCCATCGCCGCGACGTAGACGTTGAGGTCCTGAACGACGGCGGTGTCGAAGGCGGTGAGTTTCTTCGCTTCGATCACGCGGGTGATGAGGTCGATGGAGCTGTGTATAAGCCGCCCGGTGAGTCCGCTGCCGGCGTTGCCCACGTCGAGCAGCCGCGAGAGGAGGTTCAGCGGGCTCAGCATGCCGGCGAGTTTGCCGTCCGGATCGATGACGGGCAGCCGGGAGTACCCGGAGCCGTTGAGCAGGCGGACGGCGTCCATGATGGTCGTCCCCCGGGGAACGGTGGGCACGGCGGTGTCCATGACGTCGGCGATGCGCAGATACACGTCGCTGCGGGACTCGGGCGCGGGGAGGTGGAAGCGGTCGAAGAGGTACGCCGCGCGCTCGGGGAGGATGCCGGGGCAGATGGCGAGAAACTTGGTATCCGGATGCTGCCGCCGCCGGAGTTCCGCCAGTGCGAAAGACGAGGCGATGCTGTCGATATCGGGATTCCGGTGCCCGGTCACGAAAATTGTCTTCGGCCGCGTTTCGTCCATCGAAGCCTTCCTTTTTGGTTCCGCGAATAACTTACGCCGTATAATGTACCAGCGAAAAGCGAAATAATCAAATCGCCCCCGGCATCATGCGAAGCATCGGGGCGCCTACAGGGCGTGGCCGCCGGAGACTTTTATCACTTGCCCCGTGAGCATCTCCGCTTTATCGCTCGCGAGGAACAATATGGTCGCGGCGATCTCTTCCGGCCGGATCAGCCTCCCCGTCGGGATCAGCGGCACGACCGCCTTTTCCAGCTCCGCGTCGATCCAGCCCGTTTGAGTGGGTCCGGGGGCGACGCAATTCACGGTGATGCCGTACTTCGCCACTTCGAGCGCGACGCTGCGGGTGAGCGCCTCCAAGGTCGCCTTGCTCGCGCCGTAGGCGATCTGCCCCGCGAAGACCTGCGCCGCGTCGGTGGAAATGTTGACGATCCTGCCGCTTTCGCCGCGGTGCGCGACGAACTCCCGCATCATCAGGACGCTGCCCCGGACGTTGACGGCGAAGGTGTCGTCGATCACTTTCCGCGTGATCTTTTCGATGGTGTCGAAGCCGTTTTCGTCGTCGGCCGCCGCGTTGTTGACGAGAATATCGACTCGCCCGAACCGTTTCATGACCGCCGAATAGATGCCCTTCACGGCAGTTTCGTCGGAAATGTCGCTTTCGAGGATGAGAAAGTCCGCGCCCATCTCGCGGAGTTTGCCTGCGACTTCATCAGCGTTCCCCGCGTTGGCGGCGTAGTACCGGTCGACGCCGTTCCGGTCGACCTTGTTCCCGTCGAACGGTCGCAGCACCCTCTTGTATACCAGAACCACTTTCGCCCCTTCGCGGGCGAAGGCGAACGCGGTCGCCGCGCCGATCCCCCGCGGGTTGTTCGCGCCGGTGACGACCGCCACCTTGTCCTTCAATCCGTAATCGACCATTTGCGTTTTATCCCGGACGTTCCGTCAAACGTCGAAGCGTTTGAGTTCGTCCAGAAGTTCTTCGATCTTCAGCGGTTTGGCGATGTGGCCGTCCATGCCCGCCTTCAGGGACTTTTCGCGGTCCTCCTCGAAGGCGTTGGCGGAAAAGGCGATGATCTTCAGCTTGTCGCCGCCCGGGAGTTTTCTGATGATCGACGTCGCCTCGTAGCCGTTCATCACCGGCATCTGGACGTCCATCAGGACGAAATCGTAGGCGCCGACGCCCCTGTCCCGGAGCGTGTCGATGGCGATCTGTCCGTTCGGCGCGGTATCGACGATCATGCCCTGCTCCTGAAGCAGCAGCACCCCGACCCGGAGGTTGAGTTTGCTGTCGTCGACCATGAGGACCCGTTTGCCCTTGAACGACAGACTCTTTTCCTTCCGGTCCCGCTGGTCGGACGCGGTCTTGGCGCAGAGTTCCAGCAGTGCCCGATGCAGATCGGACGGGAACAGCGGCTTCGAGATGAAGCCCGTGACGCCCGCCTCCCGCGCTTCCTTTTCGATGTCGCTCCAGTCGTACGCGGTCAGGATGATGATCGACGCGTCTTCTCCGACCACCTTGCGGATGCGGCGGACCGTTTCGATGCCGTTCATGTCGGGCATCAGCCAGTCGACGACGTAGACCTTGAAGTGGTCGCCGTGGCGGAGCGATTCTTCGGTGCGGATGACGGCCTCCTTGCCGGATACGCACCATTCGCTGCGCATGCCGATGTCGCGGAGCATGTCGGCGATGCTCTGACACGCGTTCACGTCGTCGTCCACGACCAGACTGCGCAGTCCCTTGAGTTCCGGGATCGCGGGATCGGCGGCCTTGCTGTCGGCGATCCGGAAATCCAGCGAAACGACGAATTCGGTGCCTTCGCCCTTCTTCGAGTCGACGGAGATCCTGCCGCCCATCATGTCCACGATGTTCTTGGTGATCGCCATGCCGAGCCCGGTCCCCTGAATGCCCGAAACGGTGGAGTTTTCCTCCCGGGTAAACGGTTCGAAGATTGTCTTGGTGAACTCCTCGCTTATGCCGATGCCGTTGTCCCGGCACCGGAATTCGAAGGTTCCGTAGCCGGCCTTCGACACCGACTTCTGGACGATCCGCAGCGAGATCGTTCCGCCGGGGCGCGTGTATTTGATCGAGTTGGAGACAAGATTCAGCAGCACCTGATTGAGGCGCATCTTGTCGCAGTACACCAGTTCGTTGCGCACGTCCACCGTGTCGATGAAGAAGTTGTGCTGTTTGGCCTTGATGTCCGCGTTGACGATGTTCCGGAGCGCGTGAAGGATGTCCGCCAGCGACTCCGGTTTCTCGTTCAGCGTCATTTTGCCGGATTCGATGCGGCTCATGTCGAGGACGTCGTTGATCAGCGAGAGGAGGTGCTCCGAGGAACTAGCGATGGTCGACAGATATTCCTGCACGCGCTCCTTGTCGTCGAGGTGGCTCGCCGCGAGACCGGTGAAGCCGATGATCGCGTTCATCGGCGTGCGGATGTCATGCGACATGTTGCTCAGAAACGTCGTTTTGGCGCGGCTGGCGGCCTGTGCCATCTGCAGCGCGTCTTCGAGTTCGCGCTGCTTCTTTTCGAGCTGTTGCCGCAGTTCCGACTCCTGCTCCCGCTGTTTTTCGATGGTTCTGGAATATTTTCTCAGCTCCCGGTTGATGTCGGTGAGTTTCCGGTTGCTGATCCGGTAGCCGACCAGCGCGACGAGGAGCGCGACCAGGATCGCGACCGTGACCAGCACCGGCATGATGTGCTCCCGGAGGAAGTCCATCATGGAAAAGGTGTAAATCCGCCCCATATAGGAATATGACGCCTTGTTGATGAAATCCTGGTCGAGCATCGTCAATCCGCGGTCCATCAGCAGCATGAGCCCGATGTCGTCCTCGGCGAAGGCCATGCGGAGCTGGAAATCGTTTTTTGCCCGCACCGTCCGGATCGAATGGTACTTGCCGGGCTTCAGCAGCGCTTCGGCGCGGAGCCCGTTCAGAAAGACCCCGTCCGCCGTTCCGTCCAGCAGCCCGTCGAGGCATCCCCGGATATCGTCGTATAAGACGATCTTCGAGTTGGGATAAGAATCCCGGGAGTAATAATACTGCATCAGATTGTTCCGGTTGACGCCGATGCGTTTGTCGCTGCTGTTCCCGTGTCCCCTCAGATAAGCGCGGTCGCTGGCCAGCGTGATGAGGGTCTTGCCGCCGATGATGCGGTAATCCTGTTTGACCGAATTGCTGATGTAGGCGGGGAGCATCAGATGGATCTTGCCGGATTCGACCGCCTTGTAGCCGTTTCGCTGATCGTTGAAACAGATGAATTCGACCTTCAGCTTGTCTTTCAGATTCAAATGGCTGACGATAGTCTTGATGGCGTCGATGCCGGCGCCGATGGGGCGCCCCTTTTCGTCCGAGGCGCAAAGCGGGAGATAGTCGTTCAGGAATCCGACGCGCAGCACCTTGTGGTCCGCGAGCCAGTTCTTTTCCTCGTTCGTCAGGTTGCGGCTGAGCACCGTTTCGGAAAAGTACCGCTCCTGAAGCCGGTAAAAATAGTAAAGGTCGTTGTTGAGCACCCTTTCCATCGCGGCGTTGATGTCGGCGAGCAGATCGGGGCGGTTCTTGTTGGCGACCAGATAATATGCCGACGAGCCGATCTTTTCGACCGCCGAAAGATTGTTTTTCGCCAGCATGCTGAGTTCCATGTTGAGATCGATTTTCCCGGCGTACAGATCGGCCTCCTTTTCCGGGATGGATTTGTATTCGCGGATCTTCAGATCGATGTTCTTCTTTCTGCACCACTTTTGCAGAATCCCCACCAGCGTCGTGCCGCTCGTGACGCCCACCGTCTTGCCCCTCAGAGAGTCGAGATCGCCGGAGGTGATCGATGTGTTCTTGTCCGATGCGTACAGATAGTAATATTCATACCCCATCGGCTCGTCCGGGAAGAGGATCACCTTGGCGCGTTCCTCGGTATAGCTGATGTCGTAGAATACGTCGACCTCGCCCGCGATGAGTTTTTTCGCGCAGTCCTCGAAACTGTCGAGCGGGACATATTTCACTTCCCACCCGGCGTAGGTGGCGATCGTCTGGATGTAGTCGTACGCGTAACCGGAAACGGGACGGTTGTTCGCGTCCACCACCATCTGCCGCTCGAACGCCGTGTAGGGTATGCGGACGACCTTGCGCGGAGTTTTTTCCGCGCCGTAAAGCGCCCCTGCCCAAAGGAAAAACAGCATGCAGAAAAGCGCGGTCGCCCGGTGAACCCACGTTCCGGATGATCCCCGAATAACACTGCCTGTCATTTTCGACCCCTCCCGCCGGCGGCGGGGAAAATCCAAAATCTCTTCATGGTCATAGTGACGATTCTCCCCCCTCGACTACGGTTTTAATATAGCACGTTTTCCGCCGGGGGGCAATATGAATTGCCGTGTCGCGGCGGACATCTTTCGTTTTTCCCTTGGAGCGGCCTCAACTTCCGCCGCAGCGGAAACTTTCGGGGGGCGCATCCGTTCGGGAAATCTTGGGAGCGGCCGTGCCGCCGGTGAGATCGCGGATCAGCGCGGCAAAGGCGGCGAAATTCGCGCTCGGCACGGTGCCGGTGAGCGTCACCGCCGCCGCGAACTCTTCGCCGGTTACCTCCGCGGCGAATTCCCCGAGGCGGCGGCGCACGTTTTCGTAGTGGATGTAGGGCAGCGCGACGGTGAAGCGCGTGAGCGGCACCAGTTCGGCGACCGGTGGATCCGCGAGCGCCAGCTGCGCGCTCTCGGTATAGGCGCGGACCAGTCCGCCCGTGCCGAGCTTGATCCCGCCGAACCACCGCGCCACCGTGAGCAGCACGTTGGTGATGTTGCTGCCTTTGAGCACTTCGAGGACCGGTCGCCCCGCCGTTCCGGAGGGCTCGCCGTCGTCGGAGCACCCCATCACTTCGCCCCGCGGTCCGCAAATGAAAGCAAAAACGATGTGCCCGCCGTTGGTGTAGGTGTCCTTTTTCCTGCGCCAGAGTTCGCGCGCCGCCTCGGGCGAGGCGACCGGAGTCGCTTCGGCGAGGAAACGCGACTTTCGCACCGTGAGTTCGGCGCGCGTTTCATGACGCAGAATCAGCATCGGCGTTTCACCATGCGAGGGGGCGTTCCATTCGCCGTTTTCGCCGTTCGCGGGTCACAACCCCAGCTGAGCCGCCAGCTGTTCGCTGGTCATGAACCCCACGAGGCGCTTTTCCAGTTTTCCGTTCCGGTAGAAAAAGAGCGCCGGAATGGCGTCGACCCCGAGCGAAGCCGCCAATCGGACATTTTCCTCGTCCTCCACGCTGATCTTGCCGATGACGAGCTCCGGATATGCCGCCGCCAGCTTTTCCAGTTCGGCGGTGAGTTTCTGACAGGGACCGCACCAACTCGCCCAGAAGTCGACGAGCACGGACTTTTCGCTCTGCGAGGTGAGTTTCTCGAAGGACTGGCGGTTCAAGTGAAGAATGTCCATGGTTCATTTCTCCTTGTAATAAAGTTTGCAGTGACAGAAACCGGTGAATCCGGGGTCGGCGAGCTGCTCCCGGAATTCCTTGCAGATGCACAGATTTTCCGGCGTGCGCAGGATCCGGCAGGGGCAGTAGCCGCCGTTTTTCGCCATGGCGTTGCGGAGTTTTTCCACGAGTCCCGCGTCTTCGTTGAGACGCACATTCGGGGGGAGTTTCATTTGCCGGTACCTCCTGAAGTGATCGATGTCATTTGCGGTCTCCGTCGTTGCGGTATGTGCCGGGGAAGGGGATGTGGGAACCGAACCATTCGCCGCGAAACTCGTTCAGGGCTTTGCGGCGGCTGGAGGTCGCGAGCCCGGGATCCATGTCGTACCGGGCGCAGAAGGCGGGGTGGGCGATCTGCAGCCGGGCGGCATGGACGAGGTCGCCGACGAAATACCGGTCGTTCAGTTTGAAGACCGTATGCCCCGGCGTGTGACCGGGGACCTTGAGCGCCGTCAATCCCGGGAAGAGCTCGGTGTCGTATGCGAAGAGCTCCAACCGCCTGCCTTCGGGCAGATATTTTGCCAGACCTCTCCGGGCTGGGTCGTTTGCCCACGCCTCGTACTCGTCCCGGGCGATATGGATCTTCGCGTTCGGGAAATCCGGCAGCCCGCCGACGTGATCGGGGTGGATGTGGGTGACGAGGATATCCGAAACGCTCTCCGGCGGCAGCTTCGCCTTTTGCATTTCCGCGAGCAGTCTTCCCCGGGGCGCGCCGAATCCCGCGTCGATCATGACCCTTCTGCCGGTCCGGTACTCCACGACGAAGACGTTGACCGAGCCCGCGTAATCCTTTTCGGTTTGGACGAACTGCTCCTCCGGGTCGCTGCTGGCGAACAATCCGGCGGGGAAGCGGTTTTCCGCGTCCTGGAACGCATAGATCCGGCAGTCGGGGTAATCGAAGACCTCGACCCCGGCGCAGACCGCCGCTCCGCACAGCATGGATACGGCAAAGATCGATCGCAACATGGTTCACCTCATTTCGTTTCGGCGTCTGGCGCCATTCCGCGGCATTCTCCTCACAGCAGCGACTTTATGCACTGTTCGACCTTCGCCATGTCGGCGGTCGGTTCGAAGCGCGCGACGACGTTGCCGTTGCGGTCGACGACGAACTTCGTGAAATTCCATTTTATGTCGGGCTTCTTGTACCATTCGGGGTCGGCCTTGGCGAACATCTCCTCCAAGAGCGCCTTGTATTTGTGTTCTTCGAAGCCCGCGAAGCCCTTCTGGGATTTCAAATAGGTGTAGAGCGGCAGCTCGTTCGGACCGTTGACCTCCGCCTTCTTCATCTGCGGGAAGGTGGTGTTGAAGTGGATGGTGCAGAAATCGTGGATTTCGTCGTCCGTGCCCGGTGCCTGCCCGCCGAACTGGTTGCAGGGGATGTCGAGTATCTCGAGTCCCCGGTCGTGGTAATCCTTGTAAAGCTGCTCGATCGGCGCGTACTGTGGAGTGAATCCGCACCCCGTCGCCGTGTTGACGATCAGAATGACCTTGCCCTTGAACTCCGCGAGGTTCAGTGTCTCGCCCTTGCCGGTGGTGATCGTGAAGTCGTAGATCATTTTCTTTGCTCCTTTGGTTTTTCGGGGGGTTATATCCGGTGATCGGCTATGAAACAGTTTCCGCTTCGGCGTCGCACTTGGCGCCGACTTCGATGACGCGCATTTTGGTCCACTTGCCCTGCTTGTAGCGCCAGCTGAAGATCAAACAGAGCAGCAGGATTTCGGTGTCGAAGGCGATCCACAGCGTCCACCACGGCCGGTCGAAGATGAAGAGCAGCAGACAGGGCAGCGCGAAGCCGAAGACGCCGACCGTCGACATCACCCACATCGGGAAACGGGTGTCGCCCGCGCCGCGCAGTGCGCTCGAAAAAGTGATGTTGAAGCCGTCGAAAAAGAGATAGGCGGCGATGAAGTAGAGCATGTATCCGGCGAGCCGGAGCGTTTCGAGTTGTCCCGCGTCGCCGGGGCGGGTGAAGGGACCGAGCATCAGCCCCTGACAGAAGACGAAGAGCGCGCTCATGACGAGCGTGTAGATTTCGACGATCACGATGCAGTTGCGCACCGACTTCCGGGCGAGCGGCACGTTTTCGGCGCCGATCGCCTGCCCGACGAGGATTCCGGCGGTCATGCCGAGCCCCATCATCGGACAAAACGCGATGTTGTTGATGCCGAAGGTGATGCTCGACGCTTCGTGGACGGCGACGCCGTAGCTGCCCAATAGCAGACTGAAGGTGTTGAAGGCGAAAAGGTCCAGCGCGAGGTGCAGCCCCGCGGGGAGCCCGAAGCGGATCATCCGTTTGAGCAGCGGGAAGTCGAAGACGGGGCGCCGGGTGCGGAAGTGCCTGTCCGCCGACGGGCTGAGGAAGGCGATGAAATAGACGAGTGTGCCGGCCCCGGCGGCGAGGACGGTCCCCCACGCGGCGCCGGCGGCGCCGAGTTCGGGGCAGCCGCACTTGCCGAAGATCATGATGTAGTTGAGCGGCAGATTGAAGAGCGTTATTATCGCCGAGATGACGAGCACGACGGTGGTCTTGCCGCGCCCCGTCCAGAAGCAGGAGAGGGCGTTGTTGAGAAGGAAGAGCCCCGCGCCCTTGCAGAGTATCGTGAAGTACACGACCTCCAGCCGGGCGACCTCGGGTTCGTGGCGGAAGATCGCGAAAAGCGGTTCCGCCCAGAAGACGCCGCTGCCGAGGAGCAGCGCGCCGAGCAGCGCCAGCCAGACGCCGCTCCAGACCGCGCTGCCGATGCGTTCGCGGTGTCGCGCGCCCTCGTACTGGGCGACGAAGGTGCCGGTGTAGCCGATGGTGCCGACGAAGACGCAGGCGATGGTGAAGTTGGTGAGGCCGCCGGTGAAGGCGGCGGCGACGGCCTCCTGCGAATGGCGCGCGAGCATCAGGCGGTCGACGAACATGTTGACCGCGTGGCAGGAGTTGGAAAGGATGAGCGGCAGCGCGATCCGGAAGACCTCGAGAATGCTCCCGGACGCGACCCCCGCGGGACGCTTTTTAAAACCCATCTGAAAAAACCTCCTGCCCAGAAACTCGCCGCATCACAAAATAGCATACTGTCGGCCAAGTTCAAGCCCCAATAAGCGTTTTTTTCGCGCTATTCGCGCAAATCCGACATACGGTGGTTTTTCTGCTGCAAGCCGGCACGTGAAGCACCTGACCGACCTCGCATCGGACAAAAAATAGAACGTAAATATTGTTGCGAAGGACAAAAGAAGCGACTGTCGTCATATAGCGTCGCACACCGTCATCGACCCAAGCGAGGACGGCTCGGCCGTCCGAAGCAGGTGCGCACGTTGGCAACCCTGCCGCAAGGGGCTCCGCCGCCGATCGGAGCCCACCGGACACAAGTGCGCGCGACAAACAACCGCGTGATACGCCCCCCGCTCCCACCACATCGGGAATTTCATATTTCACCACCGGAAAGTTTCGTCCTTGAAAAAGTTCGGGGGGGCGGTTATCTTATCGGCAGGTAGAAATTACGACCGGGGGGATGAATCATGGCGACGGCGATACGGATACTGATTTTGTGCATGGGGGTCTTGAGTGCGGCGGGGCTTTGCGCCGCCGACACGGGTGACGGTGCGACGGCGAAACGCGCTCGCGAGAGCGTCCGGCCGGATGCGGCGGACGTCCGCTATGGGGAGAAGCGTCCGGAGCTGACGCAGTCCGACCCGGCCTGCGACCGGCTGCTCGACGTCTATCTGCCCAAAACTCCCAAACCGGCGGCGGGCTATCCCTGCGTGATGTTCATCCACGGCGGCGGTTTCAAGAGCGGCAGCAAGCGTTCGCACGGCAGGCTCAATTCGGTCTGCGTCAAGCTGCTCGAGCACGGTATCGCGGTCGTGAGCATCAACTACTACCTCGTGCGCAAATACGCCAAATCCAAAACGCGGGACCGGTACAAGGAAGTCCGGGTCGCCGCGGAAGACGCGGAACTCGCGATGAAGTGGATCGTCGATCATGCCGAAAAATACGGCTTCGACTTGGAGCGGTTCGCCGTCTGCGGCAGCTCGGCGGGCGCGCGGACCTGCTTCGAGCTCGCCTACGTCCGGAGCTCGCGGCCGCCGAAGATCCGCGCGGTGATCGACCTCTGGGGGATGATGGTGGATCCCGGCATGATCCGCGCGGGGACCCCGCCGTCGCTGATCATCCACGGCGACAAGGACAAGGTCAACTACATTTCGCACGCTTACGACATTAAACGCCGGCTGGATGAATTGAAGATACCGAACCGGATGATCGTGATGGAAGGAAAAGGACACTCGCAGACCGGCGAGGTAGTCAAAAAATACATGCCGGACATCTTCGAGTTCCTGCGCCAGTACTGGGAAAAGTGACTCCTCGCGCGTCGAATTCCGGGCGGAGGATCACTTCTGCGGCAGGCGCATGACGTACGCCGGCTGATCGCCGCCGTTGCGATATTCCACCGTGCAGCCGTCGTCGTCGACCCGGAGCAGCACGCAGCCGCCGTTGAGGAACAGCTGGCGGAATTCATACTTTCCCTTGGCATTCAGGACCGGCCAGCGTTTCCGGTTCTTTTTGTTCCAGCCGACCTGCGGAACGGTCTTGCCGGCCTCGACGAACTCCTCCCAGCTCGTGATGTTGGGCGCGATGAGGCGGTCGGGCGACCACCGGTTGCCCATGCTGGAGACGACCAGCTGCGGGAGTTTCCCCCGCCCGGTCGCGCGGCACGCCAGCGACGGGATGTGCGTGTGCGCCGCGAGGATCAGCGCCTGCCGGGTCTCGAGCAGTTCCGCGATCTCGTAGTGCCCCGGCAGCAGCCAGAACGGAGTCTTGGCGCTCGCGGGCAGCACCGGCAGATGGGTCAGCAAGAAGACGTAGCGCGCGTCGGGATTGGCGTCGAGCGTTTCCTTGACGAAGCCGACGACCTCTTGGGCGGGCAGAAATCCGTCGACCGCGATGAAAAGATCCCTGCCCTTGCGCACGGAGTAGTTGCCGTTCTTTGCCGACTTCTTCAATCCCGGCATATCGGGGGTCGCGGGGATCAGCACCGCGTCGGCGGGGGAACGGTCGTCATTCGTACCCTTGAGGACGCTCACGTCGTGGTTGCCCCGGACGATCAGCAGCGGAGTTTCCGGGAAATATTTTTTGACTGCCGCAACGCCTTCGGTCAGCATCTGCCGCTGGAGTTCGGGCGTCCCGGCGTAGCCCTGGGTGAGGTCGCCCAGCTGGATGACGAACGCCGCGGATTCGGTTTTGGCGAGCTCCCCCGCGTAGGCGAGCAGGGCGGGAGTCGCCCTCTTCCACATCGCGAGGTTGCGCTTCTTGGCGAGGTCGGGATCGGTGTGCAGATCCGTCCGGTCGTAGTGAACGTCGCCGAGCACGAGCACCCGGTAGGCGTTCGGGTCCTCCGCCGCCGCGATCAGAGTGAAGAACGACAGTGCAAACAGAAAAAACAGTTTCTTCATGATACGGATCCCTTTCGCGGCGCCGCCGCAGTATTTTTGATGGACGGTCATACTATACACTGAAAAACTCCCCTCCGCAACCCGCTGCGCCGACATTCTCCGCGGACACATGAATCGAACCGGAGAATTTGCCCCCTCTTCACTCCCCATTCTCCGCTTTTTCATACACAATGGCCATTTCCCGTGTTCCATCTCTGTATGAAATTATTAATCCCAGTTCTGGGCAACTAACAAGAATTTCATCATCTTGAAACTTCACCAGTTTCAAATTTACTCTGTTTATCGCAATTTTCGCCACACGTCCACTCGAAAGTTTTTCAAGTCCGTTTAGAAACCACTGCTCCAGATCTTTGCTCGCGCTGTCAAGACGGCAACGTAACGGCATTGCCATTTCACAATAGGATTTAGCACTCTTGCCATTAGAAAGTACACCACCTCCGGGACTACAATAGCTACAGCCGTTAATCGATACAATTGCATTTACATTGCATTTACGCAATTTTTCATATTCTGCAGAGTCTATGTCAACAACAGGCTTTTCACTAACGAGATATCCGGCCAGCGCTTCGGGAAACTCGCTTTGTAAAATTTTAATGAAGCGAGTTTCATATAGGTCTTTGTGGCCGCCCAACCCAAGGACATAAAAATCTTTATCTGTGACGTATGCAAAGAGAAGACAATTATCGTTTTTCGCTTCTCTCTTCCCATGGGGCTTCATATGGAAATGAACAATTCCCCAAAGATTAAGTAACGCATCCGGCGCATCAAGTTTACGAATGCCGCTTCCTAAGTATTGCATGAGGTCGCCACCATCTCTGGCAATTTGCAATATCGTTTCAACATCTCGTTGATTTTCACCGGAGGCAATAAATTTTTTACAGATATGTATGTTCCTTGGTATAGGTATGATTATTTGGTGCAAATATTCCATTACCGCACCAAAAGAGGCTTCCTGCAACCATGGCTCTATCTTATCTTTCTGTCTCCCGACATACTTAATTCCCAACACTCCAGAAGCTATATTATTACGCGCCCAGTTTTGGAATATTTCTTGAAAATCGGCAAACAAGTTGATTTTAACTTCCAGCATTATTTCACAACCTTAAAACATTCCCGTATCTTCCGAATTTTTGCATTCTCCACTGACGACCGCTATCCGCCAACCGGGGGCGAGGCAGCTTAGCAAGCGCTATATAAATGCCGCTGGAAATCTATAAAGGCGTTGCGAATGGTCGGGATTGAGCCGAGTTGACGGACGCCGTCCTGAACCGAGCCGTATTTGGTTTCCAGCAGACTGCCGAGCTTGTCGGAGTTTAGAGCGTCGATGCCGTAATCGACATACTGCGTCAAAACGAATGTGAGGAAGTTCTGCTGTGCCGGGGTATAAGTGGCGGTGATAATCTGTTGTGCGTTGGCGGCTCGTTCGGCGCGTTCGTGCATTTCGAGGGCATAGGCGACATATTCCAGCACATCCAGCAGGTCGCATTTTTCTGCGGAGACCAACGCTTGAAGACGCTTCAGCTTATCCATCTCGAAACCCGCCTCGGCCAACTTTTGCAGAAACTCCGCCCGGCTGTCCGGTTTGGACCATTTCTCGCGCAATTCAGCTTCGGAACCGCAATATTCCCCCAGTTTACCATAAAGGTGCTGAATGAAGTCAGCGACGCCGATCAAATTACCGTCGAACATGAATTTTTCTTCCCATGCAACGGATATTTCCCGTTTGCGCTTGGCGGAGAGTTTGATCTCGATCGTCTTTTTCTTCGAGCATGTACACGGCAGATTTCCGCAGACGGAGCACGGGAGTGGTTTGGGTCTTTCGCAGACACACGGTCTTTGTCCGCACTTCGGACATACCGGAGGCGGCGGAGTAGGTCCGCAGGTACACGGATCGTTGCCGCACTTCGGGCAAACCGGCTGACCGTCCCAATCGGGATCGGCGAAGTGCGAACTGGCGTTCACGAAATCATATATCGTGAAGAAATACTTGTCGTCAAATAAACGGGTCCCCCGCCCGATGATCTGCTTGAACTCGATAATGGAAGTGACCGGTCGCAGAAGTACGATATTCCGGACGTTGCGGGCATCCACTCCTGTCGAAAGTTTCTGCGAAGTGGTCAACACGGTCGGGATCAATTTATCGTTCTGCTGAAACTTTTTGAGTTGTTCTTCCCCTTTGGCGCCATCGTCAGCCGTTACGCGCACACAATAAAAAGGATGCTTTTTCTTGGACATCCGGTTGATGACATCCCGGATCTGCTTCGCGTGGTTCTGGGTGGCACAGAAAACGATGGTCTTTTCCTCCGGACCGATTTGTTCCAACAGTTCTTTGATCCGCAGTTCATCGCGCTCCTTGATCTTGATCCTGCCGTGATAAAAGTCCTGCTCGACGTAGGTTTTACCCTTATCCAACTCTTCCTTGCCGGAAACGATGATGTCGTCGGGCTCATATTTGTATTCGTCGATGGGAGTCTTGCCGATCCGGACGCGGTAAGGGGTCAGATAGCCGTCCTCGATTCCCTGCTTCAGCGAATACTGGTAAAGCGGTTCGCCGAAATAGCGGTAGGTGTCGGCGTTGATCTTGCGCTTCGGAGTAGCGGTCATGCCGAGCTGATACGCCGGCGCGAAATAGGTCAGTATCTCGCGCCATTCGCTCTCGTCGTTGGCGCCGCCGCGGTGACACTCGTCGATAATGATGAAGTCGAAGAAATCCGGCTCGTACTGCTTGTAATAGGGCGTCTCGCCGCTCATGAATGTCTGGAAGATCGTGAAGTAGATGCTTGCGCCCTTGGGGACGATCTTACCCTGCTTTTTTATCCCTTCCGGGGTGATGCGGCAGAGGGCGTCGTCCTGAAAACCGCCGAAATCGTTGAACGCCTGATTGGCGAGGTTGTTTCGGTCGGTCAGGAACAGGATGCGCGGCAGACGGCATTGCGAAACGTCGTCCGCGGCTTTCAAATTCCATTTGGTCTTGAAGAGCTTCCAGGCGATCTCGAAGGCAATGAAGGTCTTGCCCGTCCCGGTGGCGAGGGTGAGCAGCATTCGGCGCTTTTTGTCTGCGACGGCTTCGAGCACGCGGTTGGCGGCGATCTCCTGATAGTAGCGGGGGGCTTTGACCGGATTGGTCCAGAATGGTTCATTGTTGAAGCGGTCCCGCCAGAGGTTTTCGACGGGGAATGTCCACGCCCAAAGCTCGTCCGGAGTCGGGAAGTGATCGACGAAGGACTCGGCGGCGCCTTCGTGGTCCTTGCCGAGCCCCATGTCCATGAAATAGATCTCGTCGCCGTTGGTGCTGTAGGTGTAGCGGATCTGCATCATGGCTGCGTATTCTTTCGCCTGCTCCACGCCTTCCGAGACATCCTTTTCGTCGCTCTTCGCCTCGACGATGGCGAGCTTCTGCCCGCGGTAGGTCAGAAGATAGTCGATCTTCTTCGGCTTGCCGCGGACCTTGCCGACGCGGCCGGGGGCGATGGTATAGGCGCTCTGCTCCATCAAAATCCGGCTGCCGGGCACCGAACCCCATCCCGCCCGTTGGAGCGCCGGAGTGATCTTTTCCAGTTTGGTCTGTTCCTCGTTCATCGTCACAGCTCTCCGTTAAAGGCTTGGGTCAATATCTGTTGTTTGAGTTCGGCACAGTGCTTACTAATCGCATTATATTCAACTTCAAGACGAATGCATGACTCAAGAAAATAATTCAATTTGCCGACTATTCTATCTTGTTCTATTTTTTCATAAGGAATTGGGAATCTGTGTTTTTCAAACGTCCCTAAATTAATATTGTCTTGGGCGCTTCCCTTTCCTGCAGCCTTTAACGAATGTTTAAAATGTTGAAGCAGAAACTCTAAAAAATCAACAGATGCTCTTTTGTCATCTACAACGCAACCAATAACGCTATCAGGGAAACATGCATCAAACCCCAGAATTGCCGTTTCTGCTATATTGGCGGCAATTGTGATGCATAGGGTTCCTTGAGGCCACAATTTACTCTGTTCAAGACCTTTTTGGTTGTAGGTTTGGGTATAGCTAGTTATGATATGGTTGGCTTGTCGAATATCCCCTGTTTGTATGAAAGGATAATTGCCGCCATACAAAGATTTGTCATTTCGCGGACGATGTTTAGAGCGACCCCTGCCAAAAAAATTACAAATCTCTGCTAGCAGAACCTCGCCCCACCCATCTTTCGGAGTCATTTCTTCATCGAGGACACGCTGAAAAAGCTCCTTCGCGTTTGCAAGATTTCGCTCTGCATTGCGTTGCACCGCGTCGATTTTCTCGAACGCTGCATCCAGTATCCCGACAATCCGTCGCTGTTCTGGAAGCGGTGGAACTGGGATAGAAATCTTGGCAATGCTTGAAGCTTTGGTACTTGGACGACCGGAAGACGAATCCAAAGTTGTAAAGTCTGTATTGAGACAAAAATAAAACAGATATGAGGGGTGTAATATTTCCTTCGGGATCAAGCCGTAAGCAGTGTCAATATTCCAACAAGGAGTTTGAACCAAAATTGGTTTGTTCAAAGTTCCCTTGCGTCCAATTAAAACCGTGTGCGCGGGACATCGATGCTCATTTGCAAAACCTATAGGTCCACCGCTGCCATAAATGGGGTAGCGACCATTAGGGTTTTCAACACTTTTCTGATTCGCACCATGCCGAATTTCGCAGGCATCACCCAATTTTCTAACAGACCAGGAAGATTTCATTCCTGTCCCTCGCTGAGAGTATAATCTTTTTCAAAAGTTTTCCCGGAATCCGACTTGTAAGACAATTTTACATTGGCTCCAAGCCCTATTCTGTGGTCAAGTTCCCAAATCCACATGCATCGCACCGAATTCTTGGGTTCAATTTTTGCGCCGATAATATTTGTCTTGGCATTCTCAAATGCCTCGCTTTGGTATATCGGAAAATCGTTTATTTTACAATCCAAAACCGTGATCCCACACGATCCGACATTTTGAATGACAAAGTAAAAATTACTTTGTATCTTTCCAAAATGGTCGTGTGTCTCTTCGCGCAGAATAAAGACCCGCAACATCGGCGTTTCTTCACGCTTTTTTCGGTGCAGCCAAGTATAGACCTGCCATATCAACGAACCAATGGCAGCCCCTAGAGCGATGGTTGAAACAATGTTTGCGTAAATCATTTCTGCACCAGCGCTTCGATCTCTGCAAGCAGTGTCAGATTTTCCTGTTCCAGCGATTTCATATCCGCGATGATCTCGGCAGGGGTACGCACGGGTGGCGCTTCCTTCTGATTCGGGTTTTTGACCGAGAGGTCGAGCGTTTGGGGGTCGAGCGAGTTCACGTCCACGCTCCACGAATTGGGGCTGTCCGCTTTGTCGGCGAAAAGTTTCTCGAAGTCGGCGAGGTCGTTTTCGTTCAGCGGGTTGGTCTTGCCCAGATTGCGGTCGAGATTCAGTTGATAGTACCAGATCTTTTCCGTCGGCACACCCTTTTCGAAGAAGAGCACCACGGTCTTGACGCCGGCGGAAAAGACCTTCTGCGGCAAATCAAGCACGGCGTAGAGATTGCAGTCTTCCAAAAGTTCCCGGCGCAATGCGATGGCGTCGCCGTTGCTCAAAAACGTATTCTTGATGACGATCCCGGCTTTGCCGCCCGCCTTCAGGTGTTTGATGAAGTGTTGCAAAAAGAGATAGGCGGTTTCGCCGCTCTTCAAAAAGAAATTTTGCTTGACTTCATCCCGTTCCAAACCGCCGAACGGAGGATTGGCGAGAATGTAATGGTATTTGTCGCTTTCCTGCACATCGGCGAGGTTTTCCTTGAGGGTGTTGGTGTGCAGTATGTTCGGAGCTTCCACTCCGTGCAGGATCATGTTCATCGTGCCGATGATGTAAGGCAGCACCTTCTTTTCCTTGCCGAAGAAAACGCCGTGCTGCAGCGCTTCCCGCGCCCGGAAATCTTCGCCCGCCTTCGCCAGCAGGAACGTGAACGCTTCGCAGAGGAACCCGGCGGAACCGCACGCCCCGTCATAGACGGTCTTGCCGAGTTCGGGATTCACCATGCGCACGATACTGCGAATCAACGGGCGCGGTGTGTAATATTCGCCGCCGTTGCGTCCGGCATTACCCATCTTGTTGATGCGGCTTTCGTAGAGGTGGCTCATTTCGTGCTTTTCGGCGCTGGTCTGGAATTTCAGGCTGTCCACCGCCCAAAGCACGTCCCGCAAAACATAGCCGGAGTCGATCTTGCAGTGGATCTCGCCGAAGATCTCGCCGATCTTGTACTGGATGGTCTGCGCCGATTCCGCCTGATCCTTGAACGATTTCAGGTACGGAAACAGTTCGTCGTGTACGAACGACATCAAATCGTCGCCGGTCATTGCGTTGTGGTGGTCGGGATTGCCGTCGGCGTCCTTCGGCGCCGCCCAAGTAGACCAACGGAAATTCTCGGCGATGATCCGCGTGTATGTTTTGCCGTTCAGTTCCTCCTTCATCTGCCGGGTCTCTTCCAAATCGTCGAGGTATTTGAGGAAAAGTATCCAGCTGGATTGTTCCACGTAATCCAATTCGCTGCCGCAGCCGTCGTCACGACGCAGAGCGTTGTCGATATTTTTGAATGTCTGCTCGAACATGTGGTTACTTCACCATCGTCTAAATGAATTAACTGTCAATCGAATTTAACGAAATCAGCCGTGTGGAAATATAGTGCCCCCATTACAGAAAATCAAGGTGCGGATTTTCGTTAGACGATAGGATTTTTCTACAAATCCGAAATTGGGACACGGGAAGTTCGGATTTGGCGAATAATAGGGCGCATTTTTCTCCGTTCGGAGAATCGGGGACACACCGTTCTCTTGATTTCTCCCTCAAAATTCCCGTGTCCCCGAAATTCGCGAAACGGAGAATTTTGCCCATTCTCTCGAGAGGATCTCTCTTTCTCTGAGTTCACATGGAGAAGCCGGAGAACGAAAAAACCCGGCTTTTTTCGGCGTTTCCGTCTCAAAAACTGGGTATGAAAATTTATGTAAGTCATTGAATATTAACGAGCCGCAACAAAAATGGTGACCGGACCCAGACACCGCAAAGCGGTGTGCGTGAGCACTGCAGGCGAAGCCGAGGAGCACAACGCAATCGCCGCAAAGACCGGACACCGTGTCTTTGCGCGCGATGAGACGGCAAACGAAAAACGGCGGCAAACTTGTTTGCCAAGACTTTTTGAAGTTTGGCGGCGACCCGACGAGAATGGGTCATCCAACTCGTCGGAGTCGGGGAGCCGACTGTGAGTAACTCGGTCGAGCAACTAATCAACCAGGGAGAGTAACTGAAATATCTGACTTTTCAATTTGCAGAACTTGACAAACGCAATCATTATATCCCGGAAGCGGTGGTTTTTCAAGCGGATTTGCCCGCAGCGAGCCGATTTTGCCCGGATTTGCCGCGGGAGTCTCGAATGGCTGGCTCCGACGGACCGGCTAAATGAAGAGCCACATTCCGCCGTAGCAGACGAGGCTCAGGGCGAACGTGGTGCAATCCATGATGCGCGACAGTTTCTGGCGACCGCGGTTGTAGATATTCAACGAAATAATCGATTCGACCAGGAAGATCATGATCAATCCGAGCGAGATATACGAGACCGATTCGGCGAGAGACACGTCCGGCGACTTGGGGATTTTTTCCGCCAGCAGCGACAAACAGCCCACATTGGCGAAGAGCGCGCCCACGGTCATGCTGAACCGCGCCGAGAGATCGCAGACCCGGATCAGCAGCGCGGACAATCCGACGATCACCGAAACGATGAAAGTCCAGAAATATTTGAACATCTTTTGCGCGAAACTCCCGCGGCGCGACAGGGTTACGATCACGTCGAACTGCGAGTAGTCGCTGCCCTGACCGGAGGGGATGTCCAGGTACCCGAACGAACTCGGGTATTTGTGCACTCCGATCTGGTAGTCGATCCGTTCGATATCCCATTCGTTCATCTGGAAATTCGGGTCGATCCCGCTGTTCGCCACGTCGGGAACGAACACCATCTTGTCGCTGGTCAGCTCGTCGTCTTCGAACGACAGGCAGACCCGCTGCTTGTCGAAGGGGAATTTCGACAGGTCCAGCCGGCACTGCACCTTTGCCAGATAGCGCCGGGATATGTAGCATTTGCCGTCCCGCTTCTGGGTGATGGCGTCTTCGATCGGTTCGATTCTCCCGTTGTTGAGCTCGAGATTCTGCAGCGTCGCCGTATCGCCGTCGGAGATCATCCAGTACCAGAAATCGACTTCGGCGGTGCCGGTCTTGACGTCGAAATTGTCGATGCGGTTCACGTAAACGCCGCTGCGAAATTCTTTCGGTGGCGAAGGCGGCGCCCCGGCCGCGCCCCCGGCACAAAACCACAACGCGCAGATCAGGAAAAACGCTTTAACGGCAAGAATGTTGTTTTTCATATCAGGCATCCCATGTGCACTTGTGAATTTCCGCTTCCCGTGAACCGCCGGACGCGTTCATTCGCACTTGCGACCGCCGCGCGGATACATTCCGACCGGCAGGCGCGGTGGTCATTTTGCCCTTCAAACGGACTATACATCCCCATAATACATTAGTGATGTAGGAAATATACACCTTGTCAGACATTTTTTCAAGTGCGGACCTAAATGCGCCGTCACTCATTTTCGCATCATGACGGATCCCGCCGCAAACGGCCGTCGCTCCGCCCATCGCCAAGCGGCGTGCCGCGGCTCAAAGAGTCCTTTTCAATGCCGATTCGACTTCGGCGATCATGGAGCGGACCTTGCTCTCGACGACTCCGCAGGTAGCGGCGGCGGCGATCAGGTCAGCGTCGGTGATGCCGCGACCCTTGCCGTTGACCATGCAAGTGTGTTCGCCGTTGAGCCCGGCGCAGGGCGTCAGGTCGTAGGCCGGGGCGAGTCGCCACTCGTTCTTCTCGGTCAGCAGAAACGAGAAATTCTTGCTGTGGTCGTCGCGGTTGCCGCTCTTGATGTTGAAGATCATCCGCCGCACCATCTCCTCCACGTCGGAGTGATTGCGCGTCAGCACGAAGGTGAGTTTCAAAAGGGTTTCATAATCCAGCGTCGGATACCGATGCGAGGCGTGGAGCAGTCCGCAAGCGGTATGCACATGCACCTTGCCCTGCGGCGTGCGGTCGAAGCGCCGGACTCCGAAACACCCGCCGCCGTTTTTCAGCGGGAAGAGGTGCGTTTCCGGCATATCGATCCCCGCCGCTTTCGCCGCGAGCGAGTAACGGTATTCCAACTCACCGGCAGTTTGCGGATCGTGCTTTTCCGGAAATTTGATGATCCAAGGGGTGAAGCCCGGCGGCGGCTCCTTGCCGCCGTGGACAATGGTTTTGCGGTCATCCGATACCCATGCGACGATCTTCGGCCGCGCACCGCCGGAAGAACCGTTCATCTTCAACAACTCGTCCAAAACCTCGCTGTCGCCGCCGCGAACGATTTTGTCCACTTCGCCGGAGAGCGAATCCAACTCCACCTCTCCATACTCGTCCGCTTCCTCGTCCGCGGGTTCATATTCCAACGCGCCCATCGGGTCGCGTCCGATCATGGAGAGGCGTAGGAGCGGAGATATTTCCTGGAACGACAACCCGCGTTTCCGCAACTTGCGGTCGAGCAGCAAACAGCCCCAGCCGTCCGGCAGACTGTCGTTGAACAAGCCGAACAGGCCGTCGAAGCTGCGTTTTTCGTCCTCGAATACGCCGGGGCGCAGCGGCAACTTGAACGGCGAGAGTTCGATCTTGGAATCAAGAAACTCCGGTGCGTATTCGAAGAGGATACGACCGTTTTCGTCGGAGAGCATCCCGACTTCGCGACGAGTACCGTAACTGTTGAGAAAAACGTGGAGCCTCATTTTTTCCTCGCGCGCTGCCGGTGCGTTTTTTGCTCGGGGTGGTAAAGCGATGCCGGAACATTCGGAACTTTGAACAACTCGGTGAAATCCTCCAGCCGTCCCAAGACCAGGGCGATGCCGAGGACGGTGCGGAACTGCGCCTCGCCGGTTTTTTCGAAGCGTTTGATCGTACACTCCGCGACCCCGACTCTTTTCGCGAGTTCCTTTTGCGTAATGTTTTGCCGGATGCGCAGCTCGCGGACGCGCGCCGCGCACTCGCGCATCACATCCTGCGGAACCATCAGCAGAGAATAAACATTATCGGTCATAATTCATCTCTTAATCATACTTTATCTACTTATAAGATAGCATACCATCCGTTAAATTCAAGTCTGGATATGTTTTTCCCAAAGGTTACGAGTTCGACTCTCTCCACCTACTCCATCACCTCTTGTTGCATAATTACCGAAACGGTCGGGAATGACTGCGTTGATAATCAGCGCGTTATGACCTGTGTCAAAAATCGGGGTTGACACAACTCCGTTTCTAAAAAGCTGAGACAAATAGCGGTTTCGCGGCATCGGAGCTGTGTCCGATAGCGGAAACGACGGGATTTTGTCCGTTTTTGAGGTGGGATCGTGAGGTTAAAAACGAAAAAGCCAGTCGCGTGGACTGGCGTAGACAACAAAAATGGTGGCCGGCTTGTCCGCCGAAGCCTCGGCGGAGGCGGAACCCAGACACCGCAAAGCGGTGTGCGTGAGCACCGCAGGCGAAGCCGAGGAGCGCAACGCAATCGCCGCAAAGACCGGACACCGTGTCTTTGCGCGCGATGAGACGGCAAACGAAAAACGGCGGCAAACTTGTTTGCCAAGACTTTTTGAAGTTTGGCGGCGACCGCCGCCGGAAAAAGACACAAAAAAATGGTGGCCGGACCCAGAATCGAACTGGGGACACAGGGATTTTCAGTCCCTTGCTCTACCGACTGAGCTATCCTGCCACCTGTATTACCTAATGTATCACCGCTTGTTCAGCTTTTCAAGCCGGATTTTCCTCTTTCCGCGGAAAAATCACCGGTGGAGCACGATCATGGCGTGGCAGACGAATTTTCCCAGCGTCACTTCCACGACGCCGCCGCGCCGGGCGCCGACGCTTGCAAAAAAATTTTCACGCGGTATGTTAACCGCCGGTCAAAGCGGAGGGCGGATTTGGAAAGCTGGCTGAAAACGATATTGTGCGGTCTGACCGTCTTGGCGACGCATCTGATCGAAGGCGTCACCGGCTTCGGGAGCTCGGTGCTGGCGCTGCCGTTCCTGACGCCGCTCGCCGGGATCAAAAACGCGGTCCCGATGCTGTGTCTGCTCAACTGCATCATGGCGGCGTACCTTGTGTGCCGCTCGCGGCGGTCGATCAACTGGAAGGAGTTCGGCTTCATCGCGCTGTGGGTCGCCCCCGGACTGTTGCCGGGGCTCGTATTGTATGCGTTTCTGCCGGTGCATATTTTGTGCGCGGTCCTGGGGGCGGCGATGGTCGGCATCGGCGCTGACGGCAGCCGCAAGTGCCTGAAACGCACCGACGCATCCGCCGAAAGCGCCGGGGCGAAGCGGAGCATCTTCATGCGGGCTTTGCTCTTCTGCGGAGGTGTGATCCAAGGTGCGTTCGGTTCGGGCGGACCATTCATCGTGATCTATGCGGCGAAGGCGTTGCCGGAAAAGTCGCTCTTCCGCGTGACGTTGAGCTTGCTCTGGCTCGTGACCAACTCGGTGCGGCTCGTCGTGTGGATCGTTCAGGGAACGGTTTGGAACCGCGAAAACCTCGCACTCTCTCTGGCGGCGCTGCCGTTCATGGTCGCGGGGGTGCTGATCGGGGATTGGCTCCACCATCGGGTCAACGCCTTTTACTTCCGGCTTTGTGTCTATCTGGTGCTCTGCGCGGCGGGAGCGGTCATGCTGACTGGCAACTTGATCGAACTATTCGGATGATCCGCCGAAACCCCGCCGCCGCGCCGGACGCCGCTTGGCGCGTTCTCGCCGGTCCCGAGGTTGATATTTCCGGTCTCCGGCACTATGTTATACTCCGCAAGGAGGAGTCGTTCGCATGACGGAAAAAAAGTCCGCGCTGCAAAAATTTTTCGCTTCCGCGTCCGCCGTTTCCGGCGTCGTCGGGGTGGCTCTGCTCGCGCTGCCCGCCGTCTTCGCCCCGTTCATCGCCAACGGGCGCCCGCTGCTGGTCGTTCACGAAACCGGCGTCGCCATGCCGTTTCTTATCCACTTCTTCGCGCCGGACTCTTCCGAAACGTTCGTCGAAAAGTGTTTCAATTATCTCGCGCTCGTTCTGCCGGTCGCGCTTCTGCTCGTCGTCGCGCTGCGCCGCCGCCCCCGGTTCCGGAACTGGTTCTTCACCATCCTCGCGCTCGCGGCGCTGCTGCCGTTCCTCTTCGTCCGCCCCCGTATGGACAAGCTCGACTACCGCGCGCAGGCGGCGGAGCGCGGCGGGTTCACGGTCTTTGCGCCGATACCTTACGGACCCTTCGAGCCGGTCGGGACGCCCTACGCCCCGCCCGGCAACGGCCATCTCCTCGGCTGCGACGAGATTGGGCGCGATGTCGCGTCGCGGCTGATCTACGGCGCGCGGACCTCGCTCGCGGTCGGGATCTTTTCCACCGCGATCGCGCTCGTCATCGGCGCGGCGGTCGGCATAGCAGCGGGCTACTGGCGCGGAGCCTTCGACCTCACGGTGATGCGGCTGGTCGAGATCCTGATGTGCTTTCCGACGTTTCTATTGCTGCTGATACTGATGTCGTCGCTCGGGGATCGCGATTTCGGGCAGTCGATCCCCATCGTCATCGCGGTACTGGGCTTCACGGGGTGGATCGGGATCGCGTTTCTGGTGCGCGGCGAGACTCTGAAGCAGTGCGCGCTGCCGTACATCCAGAGCTGCGAAGTGTCGGGCATCTCCACTTGGCGGATCATGTTTCATCATCTGCTGCCCAACATCTCGCCCGTATTGCTGACGGGGGGCGTCTTCGGCGTGGCGGGGGCGATCATGGCGGAAAACGGCTTGAGTTTCCTCGGCTTCGGAGTTCAGCCGCCGGGGGCGAGCTGGGGCGACCTGCTGCGTCAGGCGTTCACGGACCCGCTTGCCTACTGGCACCTGACGCTCTTCCCCGGTGCGGCGATCTTCCTCGCGGTGATCTCGTTCAACTTCATCGGGGACGGCATCGGCAAGGCTCTGGCGCCGAAGTGAAACTTCCGATTCCGAAGCGAATGCTCCGCGCGATTTGAATTTTGCGCATCGGTGCCGTTTTGACACCGGAGCCCCTTACAGTTTGGCGAGGGCGAGATCGATGCGGCGCAGCGACTCGTCGCGACCGAGGATCTCCATGATCTCGCCGGGACCTCCCGGAGTGACCGCCTGACCGGAGACGGCGATCCGCGCCGCCCACATCGGCTGACCGATCTTGACCTGTTTCGCTTCGGCGTACTCCTTGAGCAGCGCGGCGATGCTGTCGCGGTTCCACTCGGCGAGCGCGGAAAACTTCGGCACGAGCTCGGTCAGCGCCGCCTTCGCGGTCTCGGGGGTGGATTTGCTCTTCTGGTGGCAGAACAACGCGGCGTCGTACTCGGGCAGTTCCCGGAAAAAGGCGATCTTTTCCGGGATGTCGGTCAGCTTCTCCGTCCGCGCCTGGAGCAGCGCGGCGATGGCGGGGTATTTCGCTTCCAAAGGCGTTCCCGCGAGACCGCTGAAGGGCAGCGAGAGCTCCGCGAATTTTTCCGGCGACAGCATCTTGATGTGCTCGGAGTTCATCCAGCGGAGCTTGTCGTAGTCGAAGACCGCGGGGGACTTGTTCAGCCCCGCCAGATTGAAGGCGGCGACGAGTTCGTCGAGGGTGAAGATCTCGCGGTCGCTCTTGGGCGACCAGCCCAGAAGCGCGATGTAGTTGACGATCGCCTCGCTCAAGTACCCCTCGGCGACGAGGTTTTCGAAGCTCACCGACCCGTGCCGCTTGGAGAGCTTCGACACGTTGCCGTCGGCGTCGCGCCCCATGATGAGCGGCAGATGCACGTACTGCGGCAGCTCCCAGCCGAAGGCGCGGTACAGCAGATTGTACTTGGGCGTGCTGGAGAGGTACTCCGAACCGCGCACGACGTGGGTTATCCCCATCAGGTGGTCGTCGACGACGTTGGCGAAGTTGTAGGTCGGCATCCCGTCCCGCTTCAACAGGATCTGGTCGTCGAGGACCTTGTTTTCGATGGTGATGTCGCCGAAGACAAGGTCGCTGAAGGTCGACGTCCCCGTCCGGTCGATCTTCTGGCGGATCACGAAGGGCTCGCCCGCTTCGGCGCGGCGCGCCGCTTCGGCGGGTTCGAGGTCGCGGCAGTTGCCGGGGCAGGTCAGCGTCGAGGGCACGGCGTCCGCTTCGGCGGGTTCGTCCTCCTTGTCGCAGAAGCAGTAGTAGGCGGCGCCGGTCGCCACGAGTTCTTTCGCGTATTTCAGATACAGCGCCCTGCGTTCGCTCTGGACGTAGGGCCCGCACTCCCCGCCGACGTCCGGACCCTCGTCGTGGTCCAGTCCGGCGCGCTTCAAGGTGGCGTAGATCACTTCGACTGCGTTTTCGACCAGCCGGGCGCGGTCGGTGTCTTCGATGCGGAGTATGAACTTGCCCCCCGTAGAGCGGGCAAGCAGCCACGCGTAGAGCGCGGTGCGCAGATTGCCGACGTGCATGAAGCCGGTGGGGCTGGGGGCGAAGCGGGTCCTGACGTTATCCATGATGAAGTAGTCCTGAAATTGATGGTTGCCGTAAAAATCCGGCTTATAACATACCCGGAATCGGGAGCGTTTTCAATGACGCCCCCGGTAAAAGCCGCGAAAATGTTACGGGCATTCGGAAAGTGCGTGGAGCAGCCGCAACGTCTTGAGTCCGTCGAACCAGCGGTGAAACGCGCGCTCGCGCGCCGCGGGTTCGGCGGGGGTGTTGGCGAGGATGCGCGCCCAGTTCTCCATGAAGCGCGCGGCGCGCAGGAATTCGCCGACCGCGGGCGGCGTGGCGGCGAGCAAATTTTCCGGAGAAGCGAGATTTTTCGGATTTTTCGCCGCGTCGAGGAGGAGTTTCAAAGCGTCGCAGGCGGCGGGGGCGATGCGGTTCAAATCCTCGCCCGCAAGGAGCTTCCGCAGCGCGGGACCAGTACCGAAGACGTTCCGCCCCGAGAGCCGCGCCGAGGGGTGCGTCAATACCTCTTCCAGCTCGAAGAACTTTTCGCACTTGGCGCACTCCTGCAGAAAATAGAAGTCCTCGCCCGCCGAACGCACCTTCATGCCCCCCGCGCGGACGTACGCGGCGCCCCGCACCGCGAAGGACGATCCGATGCTGAAAAAGGCGTAGGGCGACCCCGCGCGGCGCAAGTCTGCGACGTATTCGCGCAAGTAGGCTTCGTACTCGCGGATCGCCCGCTCCAACTCCGGCGTCGCCCCCGGCTCGTGGCGGAAGTTCAGGGTGCAGAACCCGGCTTCGGGGTGCGCGGCGAATCCCGCTTCGACAGTCTCGAAATAATCCCTTTCGACCCGGGTGTCCGCGTCGAGCGACCAAATGAGCGTGTCGTCGAGCGTCTCGGCGTCGTGCGCGGCGACGAAGGCGTCCATCCCGAGTTTGCGCGCCCGCCCGACGCCGCCCGTTATGCCGGGGACGTAAAGGGTGTAGAGGTTCGGGAACTTTCGCGTTTCCAGGTACTTGAGGGTGTCGAGCGAGGGCTGTTCCGGTGCGCCTTCGGGGTGGTTCACCACCACGATGACGGCGACGGGGCGCGGCGCGCGTTCCAGCGCGGCTTCGAGGGTGTCGAGCGTGTGCGGCAGCTCCTCAAGCTCGTCGCAGGCGGGGATCACGACCGCGCACAAAAAATCTGCGCCGAGGCGGTTGTTTACTCCGCTTCGGCGCAGATACTTTTCCAATACTTTCGCGTTCAAGGTGCTACTTGGCGGCGCGGAGCACTTCGCAGATCGGCTTGCCGTCGATGAGCAGCGCCTTCACCGCCCAGTTGCCGTCGCGGTGGACGTCCACGACCAGCACGGCGGAGCGCTGAGGGTCGCGCGTGACTTCGTTAAGCAGCTTTTTCGCCTTTTCCGCCAGCGGCTCGTTGAGGAAGAAGCGGTCGAAGGGCATCAGCACCCCGTTGATCCGTTTCTCTTCGGCGGCCCAACCGAATGAGGGCGTGGCGCCTTTAACGAACGGCTTGCCGGCGGGGGGAGTGTCGCCCCGTTTCATCAGCGCCGAAACGACCGCGAAGCCCGCCTCGTCCTTTTCGAGCACCGCCGTCACGGTATCCCAACTGGAGTGGGGTGCGGGAGGCTCGACCCCCTCCTTGGCGGGGCAGTCGACGTGCAGCCGCAGATAGCGACCGCGCATCGGGTCGTAGGGATCGTAGGCGCTGACCTTGAACCGCATTTCGACGGGCGGCACCGCGGGGCGCTCGAACTTGAGCACCTTGTTGACGGGCCAGTACAGCGCCGCCGCGAAAAACAAGATGTAGGTGACGAGCCGCAGAATGTTGGGTTTGGTCAACATCTTATTGCCTCCCTTCCCGGAACCGCTTCCGGAAGTAGATGAAGTTCGCGCTTATCAGCACCGCGCCGATCGCGATGAAGGCGATCGCCCGGGGCAGTACGCCGAGTTCGGCGTCGAAGAAGCGGCAGACGATCAGCAACAGCACCATCGCGATGCCGCCGTTGTAAGTCAACAATCGCCCGCGCTTGAAGCCGTCGAGCATCAGCACCGCGCCGTAGACCCCCATGTAGATGTTGAAGATCACCTTCATCACCTCGTTGTCGACATGGCAGTAGTGCAGTAACGGCAGCAGCACCGCCAGCCCGGTCGCGAGGCGCTTTGCGTCGAGGCGGCTCTTCGGGAAGAGCCGGATGTTCGTCGCCAGCACCACGCCGGTAAAGAGCCAGTACGCCCAGACCTCCCAGACGTTTCCGGACGAAGCGCCCGCGTCGAAGAAGCGCGCGTCGGTGCTCGCGATGCCGAGCAGCACCAGCATGAAGACGAACGCCGTGCCGAGCCACGGATTTCTCAAATACGTCTCGTGCCGCTCCGAGAGCCGCCACCCCGCGTAGATCATCGTCCCCGCGAGCGCGAACAACGCCAGCGGCGGGTAGCCGCCCTCGAATCCGCAGCTCACGAGCCCGAAGACCGCGACTACGATCGTCAGATACCGCGCCCAGACCCGGTTGGGGTGGTTGCCGCTGATCTGGATGTGGAGCATCGGCAGGATCGCGAAGGCGGCGAGGAAACGGTAGAAGTTTTCCAATGGTCCGAGCGTGCCCTCAAGCAGCATGAAGAGCTCGAACGAATAGAGCGTCGTGAGCGCGATGCTGTTGAAGATGTAGACGAAGGGCAGCGAGACGAGCAGCACCAAGAGCATGAACCACGGGAGCGAGCCGCCCGTGTGGTAGATCTGCCCGACGACGGCGATCAGCGTCGCGGCGGCGGCGCTCGTCAGCACGGCGGTGAACTCTCTCCACAGCTGCCCCTTCTGCCCGAGGATGGTGATCATCGCCGAGACGAACGCCAACGCGAGCGGGATCGCAGCGATGGCGAGGCGCTGGGGTTTCGAGAAGAAGTCCCAGTTGTAGTTGAAGAAGAGCACGATCCCGGCGGCGATCATCCCCGCGCCGATGTAGAACAAGGTGTAGATGAAGCGCCACGGCGGGGGTTTGAGGTCGAGTTCGTCGTGACAGTATTTGGTCAGCGCCTCCGAAGCGTCGTCGTCGATCACTCCGTCCCGGCGCAGTTTCGGCACCTCGGAGAGCAGCCAGCGCAGCGCGTCCTTGTTGTTTGCCATGGTTCTTTTTCCCCCGCAAAAAGTGGTGTTCTCAAACAGCAACACTATTGAATATAACACTATCTGCGCCCGCGTGCAAGCAAAAAAGTCGGAAATGACCGCGATTTCGCGGTTGACTTTTGCATTTGAAATGTTATTTTCTGAAATATGGGCAACATCACAAAAATCCATCTCGACTGGACGCGACCGCTCGTCGAAACGGCGGCGGAGCATTTGCGCACGCTGGCGCGCGGGAGCTTCCCGGCGGATTTTTCGCACCTCGTCATCGCGGTCCCGACGGCGGAGGCGGGGCGGCAGCTGCGGCTCCGCCTCGCGGAGCTGTGCGCGGATTCGGGCGGCGCGGTGAATCTGCATATCACTTTGCCGGAGCGGATTCTGGACCTCGGCGAAACGGCGGGGCAGGAGCAGGTGCTCATGGCGTGGTACGAAACGCTCCGCCACGCGGACCAGCGCGACTTCCCCGAACTCTTCCGCAACGGGGTGCTGGAGCGTTTCCGCGACTCCGCCGACATCCTCATCGGCTGGGGCGAAGCGCTGCAGAACGCGCGGACGACGCTTGCGCGCGAGGGGTGGAGCCTCGCCGACGCCGCGCAAAAACTCGACGAACTCTGCAAGACGAGCGCCTCCGAAACGGGAGAGGGGAACTTCACCCGCTTCAAGGAGTTCGCGGTGCTGGAAGAGCTTTATTTATCCCGGCTGAAACGCTTTGCCGGGGAACGGTCCGACCCCGCCGCGGCGACGCTCGGCGCGATCGCGGAGCCGCGGCTCCCCGAAGGCGTGGAAAAGGTCGTCCTCATCGACTGCGCCGACCTCGCCGGGGCGCCGGAGCGCTTTCTCGACCGCTCCGGCGTCGCCGTCGAGTGCTGGATCAACGCCCCCGAAGAGTATGCGGAGCACTTCGACGCTTTCGGTCGTCCCGAACCCGGATTCTGGAACACCCTGCCGCTCGATCTCGACCCGGCGAAGCGGGTGCGCATCGTCCCGCGCCCCGACCAGCAGGCGAAGAAGATACTCGAACTTTTGACCGCCTCGCCGGGGCTCCCCTCGGCGGTCGCCGTCCTCGACCCCGAGGTGGTTTCCGCGCTCGAAACCAACGCCGCCGCGCCGGGTAAAGGCCGCGCCGACCACCGGAAGATCGAATTTTTCATCCCGCGTGAAATCCCGCTGTCGACCCTGCCGTGGTCGCAGCTTTTGCTCGCCGTGATCCGGAGCGCCCTCGACGGTCGCGTGGCGGACGCCGCCATGGTGTGGTGCGACCCGTTCTTCGCCGACTACGCGCGGAAAGTTCCCGGCGTCACCGATCTCCGGGCGGCGCTCGAAGAGCTCGACCGGCTGCGCGGCGAACATCTGGCGGGCAGCGTCGAGTTCGTCCGCAAACTGCTGGGTCCTAATCCGGACCGCGGGGCGCGGGCGTCGCTCGCCGCCCTCTGCGCGCTTATGGAGTCCTGGCGCGACCGGATCGCGCAGTCGGCGCACCCCGTGACGGCGGCGTACGGCATCCTCGCGGAGCTGGGCGGCGTTACCGACGTCGGACGGCTGGACCTTCGCCGCAGCGAGGGCGAGATCGGATTGCTCCGCGAGCTCGTCGCCGCGCTGGACCGCATCGCCGCGCCCGCGGAAGCGCTCTTCGCGCTGCTGCGCCGGATGCTCGTTTCGACCCGGCTCCGGATCCGCGAGGAACCGCCCGGCGCGATCGACGTGATCGGCTTTCTCGAAGTGCCGTGGCGCACCGATTCGCCGGTGTTGATCGCCGGGTTCAACGACACTTTTTTGTCGGCGGGAACGGCGGACGACATGTTTCTGCCGGATCAGGCGCGGGCGGCGCTCGGCATGAACACTTGCGACCGGCGCCGCGCCGCCGACGCGCTGCGCTTCGCCGCGCTGCTCGAACGTACGGGCGGCGAAGTTTATGTGCTTTGCGGCGACTCCTCGCACAACGGGGACAAGCTCTTCCCCGCGCGGCTGCTGCTCCAGTGCGGCAAGGGCGACGGCGTCGACGAACTCGCGCGGCGGACCGATCTGCTCTTCGGCGAGGACCGGGCGCTGGTCGAGGAGCCGCCCCCCTTCGCCGAGGCGCCGAAGATCATGCGGATGCGCGACGGGACGGCGAAAAAACGGCGCATGAGCATCACCGGCTTCAGCGCCTACATACGCTGCCCCTTCACCTTCTGTCTCGAGCGGATGCTGGGCGCGCGGCACTGCAACATCGATTCGCCCGAGCTGGACAATCCGGCTTTCGGTACGCTGGTCCACTCGGTGTTGCAGGAGCTTTGCACCTTCGAGGCGCTGGATGCGCCGGAGCTGGAAGCGGCGCTCGTCGCGCTGCTGAACAAATCGGGCGAGCGGCAGTTCGGCACTCCGCTGCCCGGACTGCTCCAGCTCCAGCTGGACATGCTCCGGGAGCAGCTGCATTACTTCGCCGAAGCCCAGAGCGCCGAATACCGCAACGGCTGGCGGCTCGTCGGAACGGAGTTCCCGCTTTCGGTGAATTGGGACGAATTGTACCGCAAGGTCTTTCCCGAATGCCCGGAGGAAAAGTGGCGCGCGGAGCTGACGCTGGTCGGCAAGATCGACCGCATCGACCGGCGCACCGGCGAAGAGGGCGCGATCGAGGTGCGGGTGCTGGATTACAAGACCGCCGCCGCCGGGGAGAGCCCCGCCGATACGCATCTGGGCAAATACTCGGGACCGGATGACGACTGCCGGCTGTCGGCGGCAACCGACGACAAAGGCAACGAACTATGCTGGACCGATCTGCAGCTGCCGCTCTATGTGCTCTTGGTGCGGCACTTCGTCGTCGGCGGAGATTTCCTGCCGCGCGCGGACCGGATCGTCGGAGGGTACTTCAATCTGCCGCAGGTCTTCACCGAGACCGGGGTACGGATGTTCGACGCGCTGGAGGACGAGGCGGTTCTGAAATCGGCCGTGCTCTGCGCCGACGGCATTTTGCGCCGGATCTTCGTCGAGGAAAAGTTCTGGCCGCCCGCCGGGAAGGATCTGGAGCTCTTCCCCGGTTCCCGGATCGCCGTCGCCGATTTCCGCGCTCCCGAAGATGAAAAGGAGGTGCGCCCATGATCCGCCGCTGGACCCCCGAATCGCTCTCCATCGACGCGAGCGCCGGATACGGCAAGACGCAGCGGCTCTGCACGCGCTTGCTGGCGCATTTTCTCGCCGATCCCGACGCCACGCGCAACACCGTCGCGCTGACCTTCACCAAACCGGCGGCGGGCGAAATCTACGGCAGACTGCTGCAGATGCTGAGTCTGGCACTGCTGGACGATAAGGAGTTTCAAAAACTGCGGTCCGCTCTGCCCGGGGAGTTCGCCGACGTCTCCCAAGGCGAATTGCACGAACTCCTCGCCCGGCTGATCGGCGACATGGGAAAACTCAACATCTCGACCATCGACAGCTTCTTCTACCGGCTGGTCCGCGTATTTGCGGTGGAGCTGGGGATGCCGGGGCGGGTCGAGCTGGACGAATCCGGCGGCGAATCGCCCGTCACCGAGGCGCTGCTGTGCGAACTTTTCAGCAACTCCGGCGCCTCGGAGGAACTGCTCGACGCCTGCCGGAACAGCCGCGTCGGCAACGAAAAAAAGACTTTCTTCGACAGTTGCCGGGAACTCTTGGAACTGGTGCAGAACTTCCGCGCCCGGCGCACCGAACCGGAGTTCTGGGGCGACGGCTTCGGCGACTTCGCACCCAAGTCCCGTACGGAATTGAATCAGGCGCTTGCCAAGTGCGAAAGCCGCTCCTGGCCGGATAAGTACAAAACCACTCTCGGGCCGCTGCTTCGCCGCTGCGCCGCGGCGGTCGACCACCCGGAAAAGTGCCGTTTCACCCTGAGCGAAAAGGATACGCTGCGGAAGTTTCTCGCCGTCTGGGACCAGTTTCCCTGTCCGAGACCGGATCGTTTCACGAGCGGCTGGGACTACGGACCCGTCGCCGGCGAACTTCAGCAACTGCTGGGCAACGGTCGCGACGTGCTTTTGTACCAGTGCGTGATGCGGACGCGGGGGCTGCGGACTCTGCTCGAGGAGTACCACCGGCTTTACGAGCAGCGGCTGCTGCGGCGCGGCAGGATCAACTTCGCCGATCTGCCGCTCTTGCTGGCGGAAAACGCCGCTACGCCGGAGTCGACGCAGGAGTTTTTGAACGAGATCCGCTACCGCACCAACAGCCGGTTCAAGCACGTTCTGATCGACGAGTTTCAGGATACCTCGCGGGCGCAGTGGCATGTCCTCGAACCCATCACCGAGGATAACGGCGAGGGCGACCATTCGCTCTTCATCGTCGGCGACGTCAAGCAGGCGATCTACGGCTGGCGCGAGGGCGACAGCAAACTCATGGGCGAAGTCACGGCGCTGCGGGCGCTGAAACCCGCCCCGCTGGAGCGCTCCTATCGTTACGGTCCCGACATCTGCAACGCGCTGAATTGTCTCTTCGGCGCGCTCCCCGAGCGCATCCGGAACTTGGACGGCGTCGAGCCGGGGATCGCCGACGGCACCTTTTACGAGCTGGCGCAGCGGTGGGAGGGGGTATTCCGTCCGCATCGCACCGCCCGCAAGGACCGACCCGGCGAATTCGAAGTGCTGGCGTTCGCGCCGACGTCCTACGTCTGCGCCGCGGTTTCGGAACCGCGCCCGGCGGAGGACTACTGCGCGGTCTTCGCCCGGGTGATCCTCGAACGGCTGAACCGGGTCGATTTCTTTTCCGGTACGCGCAGTGTGACCGCCGCGCTGCTGGTCCGCGACGGCGGCAACGGCATCCGGCTGCGGGACGCCCTGCGCGAACTCGTCGCGCCGGAGTACGCCGACCGGATCGTCTGGGAGGGCAACGAGAGCATCGTCAACGATCCGTTGGTCTCTTCGCTGCTCGCCTTCGGCGTCTGGCTCCAGCACCCCGCCGACACTTTTTCCCGCGAGGCGGCGGCGCTGAATCTCTTGCTCCGCGACCTCATCCCGGAGACGCCCAAGGAGCGCCTAGAATGGCTGACGCTGCTCGCCGAACGCGGGATCGCCGGTTTCCTGCGCGCCACGCTGGAACGCCTTGCCGCCCGCGCGCGTTCGATGACGGACGACGCCGAACTCGCGGCGTGGTCTCCCGTCGAAAACGGCAACATGGACGAACTGCTCGCCCTCGCCGACGCCGTCGACGGTTCGGGCGCGCCCCGCGATCTGCTCCGCTTCCGCGGCCTCGCCGCCGCCAAACGGAAAAAAGCCGCCGCCGTCGCCGGAAAGTTGCAGATCATGACGATCCACCACAGCAAGGGGCTGACCTTCGACATGGTCTTTCACCCGATGTTCAAACCCGCCAAGGCGGGGACCGGCAACTGGCGGGGCATGCAGGACAACCTTCCCGTGACGGGCGGCGACGGCGAGCCGGAGTGGCTGATCAACGCCCCGAATACCGAAGGGATGACCGTCCCGGAGATCGCCGCCGCCGTGACTGCGCGGCACGTCGACTGCTGCTTCGAGGAGCTCTGCGATCTCTACGTCGCGCTGACCCGCGCCCGCTACGGCATGTATGTGCTGCTGCCGCCCCGGAGCAAAGCCAAGTGCGCCGTCTACCACTGCGACTGGGCGCCGTGGACCGTCGACAAAAAGACCGGCGAGTGGAAGATCCCCAAATACGCCTCCCGTCAGCCGGTATCCGCGGTCAAAAAGCAGTCCTGTTACATCTCCGATTTGGTGTTCGACGTGTTTTTCGGCGACGCCGCGCTCTTCCCCGACACCCCCGGCGGTTTGAAGACCGAGGAACACGCCGGTACGCCGTGTCTGCGCCGCGTCTTCGGCGCGGCTTGGGCCGGCGGGGAACTGTCGCAAAAATCCGCCGGGGTCAAAAAACTCGTCTGCACCTTCCGCGACGCCGGGAAGAGACCCTCCCTCGCCGCCCCCTCGCAGCACGGCGAAGTCCGGAAACTCTACTTCGCGCTGCCGACGGAGCAATCCGGGGCGCGTCTCGGTACCCGCATCCACGAGTTCTTCGAGCGGATCGGTCGCTGGAGCGACTTCACCCCGCCCGCGAACACCCCGCCCGAATTGCTCGAACACTACCGCGCCTGCGCCGAAAATCCCCAGATCGTCGCCCTGCTCGACGCGAAGTGCGAACTCTGGCGCGAACGCCCCTTCGACGTGGTGCTGCACGACGACGCGGGCAATTCCGCATTGGTCTCGGGGTGCTTCGACCGGGTGCAGATCGTCCGCGCTCCCGACGGCGGCGTGGCGCGCGCGTGCATCGTCGACTACAAGAGCGATCAGGCGGAACCGGAGGAACTTGCCGCCCTCGGCGAGCACTATCGCCCGCAGCTCGAAAGCTACCGCAAGGCGCTCTCGGCGCTCTTGGGCATCACCCCCAATCTGATCGACTGCCGGATCGTCTTCACCCGCTGCGGGGAACTTTTTGCGGTGTGATCCGCTTTGGTTCGGCGGCTTGCGTGGCGGGTGACGGTCGGCAAACGCCGGTTTGCCGGTTCCAGCCCCGCTTACTCCGTAATCATCCGTAATCATCCGTAATCATCCGTACGAGGCGGTCATTCGCGGTTCGGCGGCTTGCATACGCGCCAGCGTCGGCGGTAATCACCCGTCACATCCCGCAGCAGGTAAAGCTCCGTCAACCGTCTGAGTGGCGTTTATTTTTCTTTTTCTCCGTTATGACGATTTGTAAAATCCTGGATTATGGTTTATATTATCGAAAATTATCTTTATTGTAAAGATACTTTAAGTTAAAGACAATGCTCCGGACGGGGCGCAACGGGGGGAAACGGGATGAAATTCACGGGGTTTTTCCGCAACGTGCTGACGGTGGCGGCGGCGACGCTGCTCACGGGATGCGTCTGTGTAAAGGAGCTTCCGGTCGAGGAGGTCGCCAAACAGGGCGACACCCCCGAGTTCCAGCTGGGGCGCGAAATGCTGATCGCGTTCCTCGAAAACGACGGTCGCGGGTTCGTGTCGCGTCTCGAACCCAAGGTGCGCGAGCAGTTCACGGTGGAGAAATTCCGCGAGACCCGCGCCCGCATCGTCAAGGAGCTCGGCGAGCCCGTGTCGTTCCGCTACCTCACCACTCTGGAGATGATCGCGCTCAAGCCCAACGTCTGGGCGGTGCGCTTCAAGCGAGTCAATCCGCAGAGCGAAAAGGAGTACTATCAGGAGGTGCTCTTCCGGGTCGTCACCGCGTTCGCCGACGGCAAGGCGCACGTCATAAGTTTCAATTTCCTGTAAAGAAGAGTTGAATCGCCGCTCCTTGCGGACGGCGCAGGCAGAATTTTTCACACCCCCGAAAGGAAAGGTCATATAATGAAGTTGAGTTACACAGCGTTGATGTGCGCCGCCGCACTGCTGGCAGGCGGTTCCACGCGGGCGGCGGAGGATGGTTCGGTGCGGACCATCCGGCTGCGGCAGGACGACGCGCAGGTGCGCTTTGTCAGCAAGGTCTACGAACTCAAGCACATATCCGCCGAGGAAATGCTGCCGTTCGTCAATTCGGCGGTGCTGCGTTACAGCCGCAGTTCGTCGGTGCGCCGCGTGACGGCGGAGGGCGAAAACGCGCAGAACGCGCTGCTCGTCTCGACCGGCGAGGAGTTCATGCCCTACGTCGACGAGATCGTCGCCGCGCTCGACCGCCCCGGCGCCGACGGCAAGGCGACGGCGATCAGCGGCACCGGCATGGCGCGCGTGGCATACACTCCGCGCTACCGGGCGGCGTCGCAGTTTTCCGACATCATCGACTCGACGATCGGTTCCGCCTCGGGCAAAGCCTATGTGAACCGCGAGACCAACACCGTCTTCTGGCGCGACCAGAGCGCCGCCGCGCACCGCACCCTGCGCTGGGTCAACGAGCTCGACCGCCCGCTGCCGCAGGTGAACATCCGCCTCAACTACTACGAACTGCGCGACAGCGATCTGCGCGACTGGGGGCTCGACTACCTCGCGTGGAAGAACGGTCCCGGCGTCAACCTCTTCAACGCCGGGTACAACGCCGGGCAGCTGCTCGCCAACGAACTTCTGGAGTCGGCGCAGTACGCCGCCACCTCCACTTGGGGCATCGGCGGATTCTTCACCGCGCCGCAGTTCGACATGAGTTTCGTGCGCTGTCTGGAGCAGTCCGGCAACGCGAACATCGCGGCGAGCGCGTCGCTGACGATGGTCAACACCCCCGTGCGCGATCAGGAGGACTTCCTCAAGCTGCTCAAGTACCAGATCAAAAACCGCGACAACGCCCCCTTCGTCTACCGGGTGTCGATGTATCCCGAGTACCAGAACATCGCCAAGAACGTCCTCGGCCGCACCTTCATCGGCAAGAGCTACTACGAGGACGACGACGGCGTCAAGCACTCCGATCCGCCGGTCCTCGACGTGCGGCTGATCAACCCGATCGTCTGCCTCGACAACGGCATCGCTCCGAAGGAGGACGGCGCCAAGTATCCGGGCGGGGTGCTCTTCTTCTACTCGCTCTACTTCAAGAACGTGGTCGAGCGCGGCAACACCGGCAGCGAACTCAGCAACTCGGCGAACTTCACGGGCTCGGCGACGCTGGGCTTCGGGGTCGAAAAGATCCTCGCCGTCTACGAAAAGGAGAACGACGTCGAGCAGACGGTCGGCTTCCCGATCCTGTGCCGGATACCGGTCCTGAAATACATCTTCAGCACGGTGACGAGCATCAAGGAGCGCACTTACATCATCGTTTCGGCGGAGGCGCTGCCGATCCATCCGGACAGCTCCGGCATGCTCAAGAATTCCAGCCTCACCACCAAGGTCGAGCGGCGCATCGAAAACCCGCTCCGCAAGGATCCGGAGGAACAAACTGCAGAACAGAAAGCCGAAGAGGGCAAAGAGCAGCCCGCCGGAGAGAAAGCCGGGGAGGAACAACCCGCTCCGAGTGCCGAAGAAAAAGCCGGGGAGGTGAAGTAAGATGAATACGAATAAGATACTGGTGTTTTCCGTCCTGTTTGCCGCCATGGGAACGCTCGCCGCCGCCGAACCCGCGAACGACGCTTCCCGCCCGGTTCGCGAACGCAGGGAAAATCGCGAACGGGTCTTTCGCGGCACGGTGGACGCCTCCGCGAACGCCACGGTGACGCCGCAGGCGATCCCCGGTACTCCGCGCGCCGAAAACGACAAGCCGACGGGCGGGTACGCTCCGTCGAACGTTCAGGCGCAGCTCAAGATCGAGGTCAAGGAGGGAACGAAAGAGGTCAAGGTCATCCGCGACAACAGCGATCCCTTCGTCATCACCAAGCCGTACATACTCAAGAACGCCGATCCCTACGCGGTCCGCGGTTATCTGGAGGCGGCGGTGGGGTCGCGCAGCGTCGGCACCAGTCCGGCGCAGGTCACGGCGGTCAAGTATGCCGACGGCACCGGGGTGGTGCTGGTCTCGGCTGAGGCCTATCGCTTCACCGACTCCGACGCGGGCAAGGGCATCGACGGGATCGTCGCCGCGCTCGACCGCAAGGATCTGTCGCTGCTGCCCGACGCGGACGTGCATATCTACTTCCCGCGGATCAGCCGCGCGGCGAATCTGCGTGACATGCTGCTCAAGGTCGGCTCCTCCGAACTCGATCCCGAGTTCGCGGTCAGCCCCGACTGCGTGCTCGTCGACGCCGAACTCAACGCGCTCGTCGTCAAGGCGCCCGCGTGGAGCTGGAACGAAATGCGCGCCATGCTCGATCAGTACGACCGCGCCGTTCCCGAGGTCCGGGTCTCGTACCGGATCATCGAGATCTACGCCGAAAACGACGACCGCATCGGCGTCGACTTCCAGTCGTGGAAGAACAACGACGGCATCGACCTCTTTTCGACCGGCACGGTGCTGCGCCGCAACTGGGGGACCTTCTTCACCAGCGGCGTGCAGGATACCGGCAACAACCGCACTTCGTACTGGAACTTCAACCCCAAGTGGAACACCCGCTACCTCGACTTCATCACCTCGATCGGCAAGGCGAAGTGCCTCGCGCAGGGGGTGCTGGTCGCCCAGAACCGCGTTGTGTCGAGCATTCAGGTGAGTTCCGGATTCTTCTACGACCGCACCTACTACACCGCGGGCGCGACCACCATCGCCGAAGGCACGGGCGAGTTCGCCTATACCGATCCCAACCCCGACACCATACTGCGCGAGTCGACCTCCAAGATCATGCCCTACGGCACGATGGTCGACTTTTACAGCGACGCGGGCGCGAACACGGTCATCAAGCCCGACGGCTACACCCGGCGGATGATGGGCACCCAGACCACGACCAACACCTTCGGCGACGTGATGGCGGTGGTGACCGGCAACAACAACATGACCGATCTGCTGGCGAAGTACCTCACGGGCTACGTCAAGGCGGACGGCACGGTCGTCCCCGGCGCCTACTACAACACCGACTGGAACGCCGTCAACGCGGCGCCCGGCGTGATCCACGGCTGGCTGCAGTACCCGATGGTTGCGGACGGCTTCCGCGTCGATCTGCGCATTCATCCCGTGGTGACCGGCGAAGCGGCGAAGCTGACCTTCGACCTCAACAGCATCTCGCTCTTGGGGTGGAACCTCGACGGTTCGGCGCGGACCAGCCTCTCCAAGACCGGCACGACGGTGCAGATCGGTCGCGGCTCGCAGGAGTTCGTGATCGGCGGCTTGAAGAAATCCGAGTCGGTGCGCGGCACCACCGGACTGCCGTTCCTGAAGGATATTCCGGTACTGGGGCGCATCTTTTCGACCGAGACCGAGTCGATCAAACAGTCCCAGCTCGTGCTCGTGGCTCGGGTCGAGTTCTCGAACCCCAACGACGACGCGGGCGCGAAGATCCGCGAGGACCTCGGCACCATCGTCAAGGGCGTGAACAAGGGCATGACCAGCCGGGTCGGCAACATGTTCTTCCTGCAGCCGTGGCTCGACGAGGATCGTCCCGCGCGCAAGGAACGGCTCGACGCGATCAGCAAGACCATCGACGACGAGTACAAGGGTGTACGCTGAGATGCCGCATCGCGAGTTCAACGACCGCGAACTGCGCGGACTCGAAAGCTTCAAGCGAATGGCGCGGCTGCTTGACCTCAAGCGCCGCTCCTACTTCGCGAAAAACTGCCCGAAGTTCGCCGGACGCGTCTCTCCCGGGCAGTTCAACCACCTGATGCTGCTGCGCTTCGCGCTGCCCTGCAATCTGTCGCGGGTGATGGCGGTCACGGGGCTGACCTCGGCGGGGGCGTCGCTTTTCGTCGAAAAGCTGGTCGCTGCCGGGGTGCTCCGGCGCGAGATCGACCCTCACGACCGCCGGAACGTCGTGATCTCGGCGGCGCCGGGGACACTGGAGGTGTTTCGCAAGGTCGACCAGGGACTGAACGAACTCATCGACAGCTATTTCACCAACTGCGGCTGCACGCCGGAGGAGCTCGCCGTGCTGGAACGCGCCGGCGAGATCGTCTGCAGCAAGTTCGACGATCCGGTGTGACGCGCGCGGAGGAGTTGCTGCAAAATGACGCTTCAATGGCTGCCGCCGGTGCTGCTGTCGGCGCTGGCGCTGGGGTTTTACGACGTCTGCAAGAAGCACGGGGTGCGGGACAACTCGGTGATGCCGGTGCTGTTCTACTCCACTTGCGCCGGAGCGGTCGCGTTGATCGTGTGGCTCCTCATGGCTGGGCGTTTCGCTTCGGCGGTCGCTGCGAACGCGTCGGAGCTCCGGTTGCTGAGCGTCAAGGTCCTGCTGGTCGGCAGCAGCTGGATCTGCGGCTACTACGCATTCCGGGAACTCCCGATAACGCTGGCGTCGCCGCTGCGTTCGACTAGCCCGCTTTGGACCTTCTTCGGCGGGGTGCTGATCTTCCATGAACGATTGAGCGCGATCCAGATCGCGGCGGCGGCGGTGATCTTCGTCGGCTACTGGTTCTTCTCGGTCTGCGGCAAGCTGGACGGATTCCCGCTTCGCAGCCGGGGCATGGTGCTGATCGTCGCCGGGACGCTGCTCGGTTCGGCGAGCGCGCTGTACGACAAGTATCTGCTGAACGTCCGCCGCATCCCATGGGAGCGGGTGCAGTTTTACTTCATGGTCGGTTTGACGGTGATGCTGGGCGCCACCTACGCGATCCGGCGTTTCTGCTTCAGTCGACCGCACGAGTTCCGCTGGCGGTGGACGATCCCGCTGACGGGGGTGCTGCTGGTCTTTTCGGACGCGGTCTACTTTTACGCGCTGGGACTGCCGGAGGTGCCGATCTCGCTCGTGTCGCTGCTGCGCCGGATGAGCTGCATCGTCAGCTTCGGCTTCGGCGCGCTCGTGTTCGGCGAGCGCAACATCAAGCGCAAACTGCTGGCGCTGGTACTGTTTCTGATCGGCGTCCTGCTGCTGTCGATCCGCCGCTGAATCCGCCGCGCGGGGTCCGCGAGGCGGGCGTTACCGCGCTGAGCGCGGGGCGGGCTTGGGGATCATCATCGCGAAAAGCGTGTTGCAGACCGCCATCACCGCCGCGAACGAAAAGAGCCATTCGATCCCGAAGTTCTTCCAGACCCAGCCGCCCAGCGGCGCCACCGAGATCGAGATCAGGTGGTTGATCGACAGCCCGGTCGAGAAGGTCGCCGTGATCTCGTCGGAGTTCTTCGCCAAGTCGCGGACGTAGATGCTCGTCGCCATGGCGGTCGTGCTGATCACCGCGTCGAAGAAGTAATTGAGGCACACCAGAACCAGCGCCACCCCCGGGGCGAACAGCCGCCCGGCGAAACCGTACATCAGGCACACGAAAAACAGCACCACCGTGTCCCAGATCATCACGTTCCGGTAGCCCCACTTGTCGCAGAGCCGCCCGATCAGCGGCGCGCCGAATATGTTCGCCCCCGCGCAGATGCCGAAGAGCAGCGCCATCGACGCGGTCGAAAAACCGTACTCCCGGATGATCACATAGGGCGCGAAGGTCAGGAAGATCTGCTTGCGCGCCCCGTAAAAGAGCTCCAGCGCGTAAAACTTCGAGAACTTGCGGGCGAAATACAGCCGCGGCCGCTTGGAGGGCACGTTCGGCGCGTCGGGCGAAAAGGTACTCACCATGCTCACCGCCATCAGCACGGCGACCAGCACCCAGACCGCGCCGAAGAGCGTCGTGTTTTCGATATGCAGAAAACGTCTGCCGCAGAAGAATATCCCCATGACGATCAGACTGCCCGCCACGGCGCCGAAGTTGTGACATCCGGTCAGAAACCCCAGCGACTGCCCCGCGCGCTCCGGCTTCGCCACCTGGATCGCGATCGTCGAACGCACCGGCAGCACCAGATGTTCGCCGGTGCTCCAGAGCATGATCAGCAGCGTGACAGCGATCTTGCCGCCGGAGAAACCTCCCGTCGGGATCAGCAGCAGCGCCGCTCCCACCATCGAAATGAAGGTCCCCAGCCGCATGACCTTCCAGTCGCTCATCCTGTGGAGCAGCGCCAGCAGAAAGACCAGCGCCAGCCCCGGCAGTTCGCGGAAAAACTCCAGCCAGCCGCGGTCCAGACTGTCCATGTGGCAGATATCGGAGAGAAAGTTGTTCATCGCCGCGGCGAAGCACCCGACGCCGACTCCCCAGACCAGAATGCTGGTGAAAAACGCTCCCGCTCCCGCGCCGGATTTGAAAGTGTCGGACGCATCGATAATTTTCATGATTCCTCCCGCATGGGTTTTGTTCCACCTTAATATACGCCGCAAACACCGGCAAATCAACAACCGCGGTATTGAAAACCGCGCCGCCGCGTGCTATGTTAATCAGCTTGCTGGTATTGAAACCGCGCCGCGGCGTGATGACGACCGGTGCGCAAAACGAAGGAAACACAGTGGCGGGCAAGGGAAATTTCGAAAGCCAGCTCATCGCGGCGGCGGGCGAAGAGGCGGTGAAAACCGCCAAAAATCTGCTCAAGACCGACGCGCTCGCGGGCGCCTGGCGCGATGCGGCAGGGAAACTTCGCGGCGTGTTCTTTGCCCAGAGCCCCGGCGGACGCACCGAGGTGGCGGTGACCACCGGCGAACACATGACCGCCGAATGCTCCGAGTGCGGGAACGGCGTCTGCGGCCACGCGGTCGCGCTCGTAATGTACTCCGGACGCTTCCCGACGCACGAAAAGCAGGAGGAGCGCCCCGCCTATTACGGTGGTCTGCGGACCCAGACCCTCCCCCGGCTGATCGAACGCGGACGCCGCTCCGGCGCGGAGCTGTCGATACAGGCGCAGAGCACCGCTCCGCATGTGCCGAGCAAGTGGGAGAGCATGACGCTGCGGGTGCGGCTCTGCGAAGCGGGTCGCGAATGCGCCGGCAACCTCAACAATCTGCGCAAGCTCTACTTCGACAAGGCGCTGAACGTGGTCGTCCGCTACGAGGATTTTTCGCTTCAGGAACAGCAGATCATCCGCTTCCTCGCCCTCTACGGGCAGCCCGACGGCGCGGGCATCGCGCTCGATTCGGAGCTGACGGCGGAGCTCTTTCACTCGCTGGTGGGGTTTCCACGGTTTTTCCGCGACGGCAAGGCGCTGGCGATCCGCGCCGAGCGCGCCGAACCCGTGCTGCTGGCAAACGGCGCCCGGCTCCACCCGGGAATACTGATCGGCGGCGCGCCGTTGGCGGTGTCGGCGGCGAAGGTGGTCGCGGGGCGCTCCGGCTGCTGGGTCGGGTGCGACCGGGACTACTTCTTCGTGCCGGGAACGTGCGAGATCGGATTTCTGCGCAGCTTCTTCCGCTCGTCGCCGCTGGAAACCCCCAAGCCGCCTCCGGACTTCCAGCTGCCGGTGGTGAATATCCGCTCCGCCGAGCCGCCGGTCCTGCCGGGGCAGGTGCTCTGCGACGGTGCCTTCGACGGCGCGGAGGAAAAATTGCGGTTCGTCTGGTCCTTCGTCTATCCCGGGCGCGGGGCATACACCCCCGGCACCGGCGTCATCGAGTGCTCCGGCGGTACGGTGTGGCGGCGCGACATCGCGATGGAACGGCGCTTCGAAAACGCGTTGGCGCTCTTCGGTTTCACGATGTCGGGCGGCGGCGCGGCGGAGCTGTGCGGAGGCGAAAAAATCGCCCTCTTTTTCGACGCTCCGTGGCGGGAACTGCGCCGCATTTTTACCGTCGCGATCGGCGGCGGTCTGGGCGAAGTCGTCAACGGCGTGCCGGAACTTTCTGTGTCGTGCAAATTTTCCGGACGCACCGACGACGGCTGTCTGTTGTCGTGCCGTCTCGCTTCCGGTGGTGTCGAAGTGCCGTGGGAAACGGCGGTTTCCGTTGCGCAGGCGGGGCGGCGGGCGTTCTTTTCGACCGGCGTTTTGTCCGCGCTCCCGGCGGCGACGGGGCGCTGGCTGCGCGGAGTTTCCAAAGTGCTGCACCGCAACCCGGACGAGGAATCCGGGTTCCATCTCGCCTTCCGCGATGTATCGTTTTTCAACACCCTTTCTGGAGCGGTCCCCGGCGCGCTCGTGCCCGAGCTCTTCCGCGACCGCGCCGCGCTGCCCGTATCCCCGCCACGCTGCAAGTTCCGCGGCGAGTTGCGCCCCTACCAGAAGGAAGGCGTGGAATTCATGCGTTTTCTCGGCGACCGCGGTTTCGGCGCGCTGCTCGCGGACGAAATGGGACTCGGCAAGACCGTGCAGCTGCTCGCTCTGCTCGCTTCGCGCTACGGGGCGAACGACGATCCCGCGCTGGTCGTCTGCCCCGCGTCGCTCGTCACCAACTGGGAGCGCGAGATCGGCAGGTTCATTCCCGAAATGCGCGTCGGCACCCTCGCCGGTCCCGGCCGCCGCGAGATCGTGAAACTCCTCGACGAAAACGACGTCGTCGTCCTCTCGTACGCCGCCGCCCGGATGCACAACGACAAACTCCGGAAGCGCCGCTTCAGCTTCCTCGTGCTGGACGAGGCGCAGCACATCAAGAATCCCGGCTCCGGCAACGCCAGAAGCTGTAAGAACCTCAGCGCCCGCCGCCGGATCGTCCTCTCCGGCACCCCGCTCGAAAATTCGCCCGAGGACCTCTGGAGCATCATGGATTTCCTCCAGCCGGGAATGCTCGGCTCCCTCGCCGAGTTCCGCCGTACCTACTGCGGAGCCGCAGCCGCCGATCCGGAGCTGAAACAGGAGCTCGCCGCCCGGACCGCCCCCTTCATCAAACGCCGCACCAAGGCATGCGTCGCCCCCGATCTGCCGTCGAGATCCGAGCTGACGCTCTACTGCGAACTCGCCCCCGGTCAGCGCGAACTCTACGAACGGACCCTCGCCGAGGGCAGGAACCTGCTCCGCGGCAGTTCCGCCGAAAAGAACGGCGCGGCGATCTTTGAAGTGCTGCTGCGGCTCCGCCAGATCTGCTGCCACCCGGAACTCCTGCCCGACGGCATCGGCTCCGGCGTGCCCTCCGCCAAGACCGAACTGCTGACGGAACTCCTGCACGAAAACTTGGACAGTTCTCACAAGCTGTTGCTTTTCAGTCAGTTCACCTCGCTGCTGCACATCCTGAAAGGGCAACTCGACAGTTCCGGCATCACCTACGAGTACCTCGACGGCAGCACCCGCGACCGCCAGAAACATGTCGACAATTTCAACCAAAATCGCGATATTCCCCTGTTTCTGCTGAGCCTCAAGGCGGGCGGAACCGGTTTGAACCTCACCGGCGCCGACACCGTGATCATCTACGACCCGTGGTGGAACCCCGCCGTCGAAGCTCAGGCCGCCGACCGCACCCACCGCATCGGTCAGACCCGCCCCGTGACCATCCTGAAACTCGTCGTCAAAGACTCGATCGAAGAGAAAATACTCCTGCTCCAAGAGCAGAAACGCCGCCTCTTCGACGCCGTGATCGCCGATCCCGCCGCCAGCGGCGGCTTGACTCTCGAAGAGCTGCGCCTGCTTCTCGGGTGATTTCTCCCCCCGAAACAGAGTTTTTTCATCGGACGGACTTGATTTTTCACAAATCCGCGGTAAATTATACTGCAAACGCTCCGGCATAGCTCAATGGTAGAGTAGGTGGCTGTTAACCACTTGGTTCCTGGTTCGAATCCAGGTGCCGGAGCCATTTTCTTTTTAAATCTCACGTTTTTTCCTCGCGGCTGCGCCGCTTTTCGCCCGTAACGCAAAAATTATTGAAACTGCGTTTCGCATTTTTGCGTTCCGCGCTTCACGCTTCGCGTTGGAAAAAGCTGACACTTTCGTTTGTCTCACCTCGCACCTGGATTCTTTATTGCTGGTTGCCGCGCCTTCGGCACGCGTCACTTCGCCGAAAAATCGGCTTGTGCCGCGCCTTCGGCACGGCTCTTCGTCGCTTCGCTCCTCGTCGAATCCAGGTGCCGGAGCCATTTCTTTTTAAATCTCACGCTTTTTCCTCGCGGCTGCGCCGCTTTCCGCTCGTAACGCAAAAATTATTGAAACTGCGTTTCGCATTTTTGCGTTCCGCGCTTCACGCTTCGCGTTGGAAAAAGCTGATACTTTCGTTTGTCTCACCCGCACCCGGATTCTTATATATGGTTGCCGCGCCTTCGGCACGCGTCACTTCGCCGAAAAATCGCCTTGTGCCGCGCCTTCGGCACGGCTCTTCGTCGCTCCGCGCTGTCGCGTTCCGCTCCTCGTCGAATCCAGGTGCCGGAGCCATTAAAATGGCATGCAGCATACGGATTTTCAAACCGTTACGGAAATACTCGGCATTACCGGGCACGGCTATAACTGGCGGCGATCTTCGCCGCGGCGCGGACGGTTTCGGCATCCGCGCCGTTGAGCCACGTCCCGCCGACGGCGGCGACCTCGGGGATGGCGAGGTAGGTTTCGACGTTGGCGGGTTTGACGCCGCCCGTGGGCATGAAGCGCACGCCGAGGTGGCGGTAGGGGGCGACGAGCGCCTTGAGCATCGCCGCGCCGCCCGCGGCTTCGGCGGGGAAGAACTTGAGCAGCTTAAGCCCGAGTTCCAGCGCCTGTTCGATCTCGCCGGGGGTGAGCACGCCGGGGATGAAATCGATCCCGCTTGAGATTGCTTCGCGCACGACCGTCGGGTTGAAGCCGGGGGCGACGGCGAAGCGCGCCCCCGCGTCGGCGGCGCGGTGCAGATCGGCGGAGTTGAGGATGGTTCCCGCGCCGATCAGCATGTCGGGGAACTCCTTTGCCGCCGCGCGGATCACCGCCTCGGCGGCGGCGGTGCGGAAGGTTATTTCGGCGGCGGGGAGACCGTTGGCGCAGAGGGTTTCGCAAGTACGCAGACCCGCGTCGACGGACTCCGCCACCAGCACCGGGACGATCCGGATCTGTTCGAGGGTGCCCAAAATCATGATACACCTTTCAAAGACGTTTTTTCAACCGAAGAACTTTTCGAAGAGCTTTTCCAGCCGTCCGCGACCGAAGGCGTTGACCTCGTCGACGGAGACTTCGCCCCGCAGCTGGGCGAGCATCAGTTCGCCCTCGGTGCGGCAGTACGCGTCGTGGATCGGGTAGAAGTTGCGGAGCAGAAACAGCGTGTAGGCGACCAGCCGCTCCGAACCCCAGCAGCGGAAGGTCGGCACCCGCCCGGGGATGGACGTCACGGTCGCGGCGTTTCCGGCGCGCAGCGCCTCGGCGATGCGGTCGAAGGAGCTGTCCGCGGCGAAGACCACGGTGGTGTTGCTGCCGAGCGCGGCTGGGGCTTCGTGACTGTCGGTGATGCCCGCGATGGGGAGCATCCGCCCCGCCTTGATGCTCGCCTCGTGCCACATGGCGGCGGCAAGGGTGTTGCCGTCGACGAGGTCCGGCTTGAAGGGCTTCCAGAGCCCCGGCACCTCGATCACGTCGAACTTGCCCTCTTCGAGCATCCTCCTGCGGATCGGGGTCGGCAGATTGAAGCGGTGGTTGTTGATCCAGAAGGGGTGGCTGAAGACGGCGATCCCGCCGAACTCGTGGATCTTGTCGATGATGAAGTCGGTCGCCGCGGCGATGCGGCGCAGTTCGACGTGCCATTCGGCGGGGTATTTCGCCATGCGTTTTTCGAGTTCGGCGAGGTACTCTTCCCAGTGTTCGGCGATCCAGCGGCAGACGCCGTCGCGCCCGCCGAAGTTCACGATGTGGATCCACGGATAGTTGCCTTTGCAGCGGAACAGATCGTCGAACTTCTTTTTCGGCATGTGGCACTCCTCGCCGGGGAAGACGCGGTAGTCGGTTTCGAGCTGCGAAGCGTATTCCCGCGCCGCCTCGCTGCCCTGGATCTGGCAGTGGTCGGTCACGGCGATGAAGTCCAGCCCCGCCCGGCGCCCGACGGAAATCACGTACTGCGGATCCTCGTAACGCTTGCCGCAGGCGGAGAAGCTGGTGTGCAGATGGAAGTCGCCGCGGTAGGGGCGCAGCGTGTACAAGTCGTCGTGCAGCGCGTAAAGTTCGAGCGTGAAGAGTTCGCGCAGCTTCTCCCCCTCGTCGTGGACGAAGAGCAGACTGATAGTTCCCTCCTCGCGGACGGCGGGGATCTCCACGGTCAGGGTGTCGCCCTCGATCGTGAACGGCAGCAGGTCGCAGTCGTCCTTGTCGACGAGGGGGTGCCCGTCGATCATGCTCACGCAGTCGCTGTGCGAAGCCCGGATGGTGACGGGACCCTGAGCGAGCAGAAAATCCCATTTGCGGTGCGCGTGGCGGGGGGTGACGGAAATCTCCGTCGCCTCGCCGCAGCGCACGATACGGCGGCTGATGTCGCAAAAATCGTCGAGGAGATAGATTTCGTCGTACTGACGGGCGGTTATGGTCGGCATGATGGCTGTTCCCTCCTGAATTCCGATGACTTGTCTATAATATAATTGGCGGCTTGTGACTTGCAAACGGCGATCGTGAGGGTTTTCGGTGATTTTCGACAAAAAAATGTCGATCGCTTTATCACAGGACAGAAAAAATGCCGGTTGTCGTTGAAAGAGCTTGGTATTTATGCAATTCGGTGGCGGAAATCGCCTCGCGACCGGAACCGGGTTTGCCAGTTCTCCGCCGGCGTTTTTCTTGAACTCTCGCGCCTTTTAGCGTATATTACGGACGATGGCGTTTCGAGTCGGGAAAAACAGGGGGGACTGCATGATGGACAAACCGGGTAAGACGCACTCCAGTGACAGCGAGCGTTTGGTCAGCTGGTGGATCAAGTGGGAGGACCTCAACTGGCCCAACGCCGGCAATCTCGACCGCATCCGCCGCCACGCGGATCGGGTGGCGGCGAGCTCCGCGAGCGCGGCGATCGTCTTCGGCACCCACTTCCGCTGGGACTGGCTGCCCTTCTTCGAGATCCTCCACGACTATCTCGCCGCCGTCGCCGACGAACTGCACCGGCGCGGCGTCAAACTGTACGATCATCATTCGGTCAATCTGGTCCACCGCTACGACACGCGCGAGGAGATGCGCAACGTGATCCTCCACAGCCAGCCGCACCTGCCGTTTTCGCCGAGCCGCGAAGCGGCGGCGACGTGGCGCTACCACGGTTCGCTGCTGAACGACTGGCGGATGATCGACACCACCACGCTCGAGCCGCTGTACTTTCCGCAGTACACCGCCGAAGGTTTCTGCCATCGCAACCCCGACTTCATCGCCGCGTATTGCGAGTACGTCAAGAAACTCATCGCCGACACCGCGATCGACGGACTTTCGACCGACGACACCAAACACTACATGCACTTTCGTTCCTGCGCGTGTCCGGTCTGCCGCGCGGCGCTCCGGGAGCGTGCGGGGATCGATCTGCCCCCCGCCTCGGACGCGGAGTTCTGGGGCAACTGGGACAACCCCGCGTGGAGAACTTGGATCGATCTGCGCTTCGAGTCGACGGCGATCTTTCAGAAGGCGGTGCGCGAAGTGCTGCCGGAGGGGTTCCCGATGATGAGCTGCGGCAGCAACAGCGCCGGACCCAACGCGCCGAGTTCCGGCTCCGACGCGGTGCATTTTCTCGCGGGGTGCAACGTCCAGCACCTCGAACTTTGCGGCAACACCCCGCCGTACAAGCACGACCCCGTAACGTGGAACCGCCCGATCATCAGCCACTTCGTGAACGCATCCTACGACGCCTCCGCGGCGGAGAAGGTCGGCGCGCGTTGCATCAGCGTCGGCTTCGGCTTCGTCGAAGCGACCGCGAACATCATCTGGGCGGTCAACAAGTCGATGGGGGCGGGCTGCTGGTTTTCCACCCTCAAGGGGCGGCTCGGGATCCCCGACGCGGAGCTGGCGAAGCTCCCCGACGACGCCGCGCCACCGACGCGCGCCTTCACCTTCGAAAAAAAACACCCGGAACTTTTCGGCTCCGCGCTGATCCGTCAGGTCGGAGTCTTCTTTTCGCGCGAGACGCGCGATCACACCTTGTTCGGCAGTCTGACCGACGGTCATTCGAGCGATTTTTCGCGGACGGTCCAGCTGGTGGCGGGCGCCGGGATCAGCGCCGGAACCGTGCTGGAGATGCCCGAAAATCCCGACGAATACCCCCTGCTGCTGCTCCCCGGCGTCGCCCGGCTCACCGACGCGGAGCTTGGCAAACTGCGCAGCTTCGCCGCCGCGGGCGGCAAGGTGCTCGTCAACGGTCCGTCGGGGCTCCCCGAGGCGCATTCGCCGTGGCGGCTGCCCGATCGTCCGGCGCAGCCGTTCTGGCAGTTCAAGCCCGGCACCGCCGAAGTCGGCGCGGGGGTGATGGAGTGGAAGTCCGCGAAGGTCGCCGCCCCGGACCTCGCGGGGGCGGCGTGGCGCGAAGTAGCTCCCGGGATCTGGTATCACCCGGCGCGGCTGCCCGATCCCGAAGTCGCTGCGGGACTGCTCGACCTGACGCGGCGGTTCATGCGGAAACTCCCGGTCGAGCTCGGCGGCACGACGGGGTATTTGACGAGCGTCCACAAGGCGGGGAGGGGGTACGTCGTGCATCTTCTCGCCAAGGATTATGACACCGACATCGACCGCCGCCTCGACGAGATGCGCACCCACCGGACCCGCGTCAATCTGATCACCCGGGTCGAGCCGCTGGATGTTTCGCGCACGGTCACGGTCACGACCGCGCTTCCGGTCGCGGTCCACACCCCGTTCAACGACGCGGGGGCGAGCGTGGAGCGCAGCGGCGACGCCGTCCGGATCGACCTGCCCGAAAAGTGCCCGTATGTGATAATCCGCCTCGGCGAGTAACGCTGCCTGGGAGTTTCGGGAATCTTGCGAGCCTTGCGAGTCTCGGGATAAAACCGGGGTAAAATCCCAAAAGCTTTGTTCCCGTGGCGGGTATATAATCTTTGTTATTTTTTTTTACGGCAACAACATTATTCGCAAGTTCGCGTTTTTGCGTCCGGTGTGCTCCGCGCACCCCGGACCCCTTGCGGCAGGGGCGCGCCCCCTGCACCTGCTTCGGACGGCGTTGCCGTCCTCGCCTGGGTCGATGACGGTGTGCAACGCTATATGACGCCGTTCGCTTCTTTCGCTGTCGTCAACAATATTTACGCTTTCTTTTTTTGTCCGATGCGACTCCGTTCGCTCGACTCCGGGCGGCTGTTTTCCGCAAAAATCGCTTTTCGCTGCGAATGGTTTACTCACTTATACACGGGCGATTTTGCGGAACCTTTTCCGCCGCCCCTGCGCGCTTCTTTACGAGCGCGCAGGTCTTTGCTCCGTCGCGCCCCGCAAGGGGTTCCGCACCCCTTGACCCGCGGCAGGGTTGATAACCCTGCACCTGCCCTGACCGGCTTTTTACAGCCGGTCAGGGCTTATGCTTCACATACCGGCTTGCAGTAGAAAACCAATGCTTATCTTTCCGACTTGGGAACAGAGCGAATCCCAAAAATCCCAAGTTTCCCAAAGCTCCCAAGTCTCCCCCCGAACACTTGCTTCACCGGTCCCCGCCGTCTTGTCCCGCCATAGTGCGAAGCACGACGGCGGAAGCCTGTCGTGCGGAGGCGGACGCATTTTTTGTGAAGTCAAAATCCAACAACTACAATTCTCTGAGACCGAAACGCGGAGCCCCGCAAGGGGCGAGCATTGGAGTGTCGAAAGAGTGGGGTCCCCGCGAAAATGCGGTGTAACCCGAGCGACAGCGAGGGCGTGAGCCTCAAAGAGTGAAACGGCTTGTCGCGCCGTAGCCTTGGCGGAGGCGGACGCATTTTTTGGGGTTTCATGCAAATATATAACTTTTCTATTCTTTTTTATAAGAAAAAATCCGGTTTTCGATAACCAAAGTCCAGAAAATTGGGTATAATATATATAATATTTTTTTAGCGATTTTCACAAATAAGGGTTCAGCCTGAACGAAAGGAAAGAAAATGTCGTACAATTCTGCTGCAAGTGCAACTTTGACCGCCGCCAAGAACGGTTTCGTCGTCGCCAGCGACGCGCTGATGACCGAGTCTCCGGACTACGGCACCGCGACCCTGAGCGGCGGCGCGACCTACAACACCGTGACCGTCATTTCGGGCGGCACCGCCACCGTCGGCCGCAACGCCACCTTGAGCAACGCCACCGTCGGGAACAACGGCACGGTATTCGTGAGCTCCGCCGGCAAATTCTACGGCGGCACCATCAAGTCGGGCGGCTACGTCACCGCCGCCGCGGGGCAGAACTTCCCGGTCTTCTCCAACTTCACGGTCGAGGCGGGCGGCATACTCCACCTCGGCAACGGCAACATCTACGGCAGGAACAACACCCTCGCCGTCAGCGGTTTCAAGAACGGCAATCTCTCCAACACCTCCGCCAGCGTGAACGGCGTCCTCTACGGCGTATTGCAGAAGGGCGGCGCCTTCAACTACTACGACATCGTCTTCAGCAACTTCACCAACTCGGGCGGCTTCACCTACATGCTGAGCGGCTGTTCGATCCTCGACGGTCAGGCGATCAAAGCGGGCGCGGGCTTCGGTCTCGGCAGCAACAGCTATCTCTACAACGCCAACGTCACATTGGGCTCCGTCTGGATCCAGAACTCGAACGCGCCGATCAGCCTCGGCGGCGCCAATACCAACATCACCAAGGGGCACCTCTACCAGAACGCCTGCAACGGCACCTCCTCTCCTGACAACAACCTCTACGCGGAAAACGGCGTGCTCTACGGCGTCACGCTCAAGGCGAAAACCGGAAACGATACCCAGCTGAACGATCTCACGATCGTGAGCGGGTTGACCATCAGCGCGCCGGTCGTGAGCAACACCGGCAAACTCACCCTCGCGCAGGGCGGCATCGCCGCCAACGCCTCGGTCGTTGACGGCGGCAGCATCGAAGTCCGCAGCGGCGGTACGGCGACCGGGATCACAGCGACGGACGGCGCGAAGGTGCTGCTGGCGATCGCACCCAACACCATCGCCCAGGGTACGAAGAATGGATACGCATTCAACGTCACCGGGCCCAGCGTCGACGGCTTCACCGTGAACAACAGCACCTGGCTCGTCGTGAGCGCGGGCGGCACCGCCAGCAATATCGACGTCAACGCCGGAGGTTCCGCCGTCTTCAGCTCGGGCGGCAAGGGCAGCGGCGTCACCGTGAACCAGGGCGGCTGGGCGACCGTGAGCTCGGCAGCCAACGTGAGCGGATTGACCGTCGGCGGCAGCGTCGTCATGCGCGAGGGCGTGGTGAGCAGCCTCGTGGTCCAAAACGGCGGCTGGATGTCGGCGGCGACCGCCGGCGCCAGCTACTGGGGCATCACGGTGGAATCGGGCGGCTCCCTGTTGTTCCGCGCCACCACCTTCACCGGCGACATCAACGTCAAGGCGGGAACGCTCGGCGGCTTCGCGTGGGTCACCTCCGACTCGATCGACGGCGCCGCCTACGGCATGGGCCAGAACGCGGGCGCGTTCCACTTCCGCAACGCCAAGCTCGTCGACTTCGTCAACTCGGGCGCCTGCTACACCTATTTGAGCAGCGGCTCGATAGTGAGCAACGGTTCCGCCATCGTCGCCAATGGCGGCTTCGCGATGGGCACCAGCGGCTACCTCTATAACGCCTACATCACCGAGGGCGTGATCTGGCTCCACGATCCCGGCATCACGGTCAGCCTCGGCGGCGCCGACACCTACATCGCCCAAGGTCATCTCTACCACTGCAACGCGGGCGCCTTCAACAATCAGGATGCCAATCTGTACGCCGAGAACGGCGTGCTCCACAGCGCGACGATCAAGATCGACGGCGCCAACGGCAGATATTTGCGCAGTCTGAAGGTCCTCGAAGGCTTGACCATCACCGAGTCGATCGTTAGCTCGGGCGGCAAACTCACCATCGGTTCGGGCGGCAGCGCCACCGGCGTCTCGGTCATTGCCAACGGCAGCTTCGTCGGCGAGAGCGGCGGTTCGGCGACCGACATCACGCTGGCGGCGGGAGCGAATCTCGTCGTGGGGATCGCCTCCGACACGAAACTTCAGGGCACGAGCAACGGCGTCGCCTTCGATTTCCAGGGACCGAGCGTCAGCGACTTCACGCTGACGAGCGGCGTGGCGTTCCACGTGAGCTCGGGCGGCACCGCCGCGAACATCGACGTCAGCGGCGGTAATCTCAGTTCGGACTTCGTCGTCGTCTCCTCGGGCGGTCTCGTGAACGGCATCAACATCACCGGCGACAAGACCTCCAATCAGTACCTCCTGCGCGTCTACGCGGGCGGCGTGGCGAGCAATGTCTTCCACTCGGGCGCCGGGTTATGGGTCTACGGCGACGGTATCGTCAAGGAGGTGCGTAACGAAGCGGGCGAAACGGTGCTTCAGGACAACGCCTACGCGAGCGGCGTCGTGATCTCGGGCAAGTCGGGTGCGGCGCTCCTCTACGTCCGCAATTCGGCGCTCGTCGAAAACCTCTACATGTCGCAGGGCGGCGCCCGCTTCAACAAGGGCACGGTCCGCAACGCGACCTTCGAGGGCTCCGTCGACCAGCTGGCGATCGCCTCGGATTTCCTCATCGAGAGCGCGTCGTTCCTCAACGGGGCGGTAATGAACGTATCCGCCGGCGGCAGTCTGAACAGCGCCACCGTCAACAGCCACGCCGTGGTCGGCGTGTCGAACGGCGGCAAGGCGACCAACGTGGTCGTCAGCGGCAACGACTGGGACGGCAGACTGCGGATCTACAACGGCGGCTACGCTTCCGGCGTGACGCTCAGCGGCACGGACGGCGCCAAAAATTACGTCTCGATGTACGAGGGCAACGGCGTGCTCGAGGACGTCACCGCCGACAAGGGCGGCGTCTACCTCGCGGGCGGCGGCATCATCCGCGACCTCACCCAGAAAAACGGCGCGAACGTGATCCTGCGCGGAGAGAACCCCTACGCGAGCGGCGCGACCGTCCTCGGCGGCACCTTGTACTTCCAGAACGGCGCCAAGGGTCAGGACATCGTCGTCAGCGGCGGTCAGATGCAGGTCGTCGACGACGATGTCCTGACCCTTGGCGCCGT
>Ga0265298_10000360_pt1 | contig 68252 bp, 60 predicted proteins | sample AusTroGonzalo_MG_3_FD_193486 | JGI IMG/M metagenome (GOLD analysis project Ga0265298, IMG submission 193486) | Bovine rumen microbial communities from tropical cattle in Woodstock, Queensland, Australia - Gonzalo_01 | ecosystem: Host-associated > Mammals > Digestive system > Stomach > Rumen ... | reverse complement strand
TCATTGTTTACAGCAGACTTCGTAGGGAAATCTGGATGATTGGGGACTGTCAATGTTTGACAAATGGGACTTACTACGACAATCCAAAACCTGACGAACAAGAATTAGCAGAACAAAGGGCTTCAATTATTAAACATAGTAAAAATGAGCAAACGAACTTTCTGAAGGATGATACAGCCAGACAGCAAATTATCCCCCAAATGCTTGAGACTATGAAAAATCAGAATATAACCTATCCTGTAGTTGACGGCTTCCGTATCCCAGAAGACAAAGTAAAAATTATAACTCTAGATTTTAACCCTTGGGAAATCGTATTAGCATCTGACGGTTATCCATTTCTATGTACGACACTAAAAGAATCAGAGGAAAAGCTAAAAGAACAAAAGGAGAAAGACCCGTTGAATATTGGAGAATTCAAAGCGACAAAAGCTTTTATCGAAGGAAATAATTCTTTCGACGACCGTTCATATATCAGATTTAAGGTGTAAAATTTGGCTATTTCACAAAAAATAGCTACCTTTGCACCCGCAAAATTGAATTACATTCAAAGAAAGCATGATGGTTCCGTAGCTCAGCTGGATAGAGCAACAGCCTTCTAAGCTGTGGGTCTTGGGTTCGAGTCCCAACGGAATCACAAAAAGAGCACTGATTTCTCAGTGCTCTTTTGTTTATATATTAGGATGTAAAAAATGAATGAATGAACAAAAAACGACTTAACACAAAAATAAAACTCCAATTATGCTTATATAAGAATTTTATTTAGTAACTTTGCATCGCAAAACGGCAGATGCCTTATAACTAATAAAAATGGCTTAAAGATGAAACTTATCATCCTTACGAAAGCCACGTTTTTCGTGGAAGAAGACAAGATTCTGGCAAGTCTTTTTGAAGAAGGCATGGAGAATCTACACCTTTACAAGCCCGGATCAGAACCCATTTATTCTGAACGGCTCCTCACCCTTCTCTCTGAAGACTATTACAAGAAGATTACTGTTCACGACCATTTCTACCTTAAGGAAGAATATGGTTTACATGGTATTCACCTTGATGCAGCAGACATAGAAAAGCCTGAAGGATACAAAGGTCACATAAGTTGCACCTGTCATCGTATCGAAGAACTTCATGACGCCAAGAAGCGTAGCGATTATGTTTTTCTAAAGACTATTTTTGACAGCAACAGCAATCCAGAGGATAAACAAACACTTGACATGGAGAGTCTGAGAATTGCAGCAAAGAGAGGCTTGATTGACAGACATGTATATGCGATGGGTGGTATGACTCTTGACAATATTAAGGAAATGAAAGATTTGGGATTTGGTGGAGTCGTGATTTGTGGCGACCTGTGGAATAGATTTAGCATTCATCACGGTCAAGATTTCAAAGAATTGATTACCCATTTCCAAAAACTTCAAAAGGCAGTAAGTTAATTTTCGATTATACAACACAATTAAACAATGAGCACACAAAACTCCTACATGGTATTTTCAGGTACAGCAACTAGGTACCTAGCTGAAAAAATCTGCCAAAGCCTAGGCTGTCCACTAGGAAAGATGCAGATGACAAAGTTCTCTGATGGAGAATTCGCAGTGTATTACGAAGAATCTATTCGTGGTCGTGATGTTTTCCTAGTACAGAGCACATTCCCCACCAGCGACAATCTGATGGAATTGCTGCTTATGATTGATGCAGCAAAACGTGCTTCTGCCCGCACAATTAATGCAGTTATTCCATATTTCGGATGGGCACGTCAGGACAGAAAAGACAAACCTCGTGTTTCGATTGGCGCGAAACTCGTAGCCGATTTACTAAGCACAGCAGGAGTTAATCGTGTCATCACTATGGATCTTCATGCAGACCAGATTCAAGGTTTCTTTGATGTACCTGTTGACCATCTTTATGCATCTGGTGTTCTTCTTCCTTACTTGAAAAGCTTAAAACTGAAAGACTTGGTGATTGCATCACCAGACGTTGGCGGTTCAAAGCGCGCAAACACATATGCTAAATATCTGGGCTGTCCGCTGGTTCTTTGCAACAAAACTCGAGCAAGAGCTAATGTTGTTGAATCAATGCAAATTATCGGTGAAGTAGAAGGAAAGAATGTTGTTATCATTGATGACATGGTTGATACCGCAGGCACAATTACAAAAGCGGCAGACCTAATGATGGAGGCTGGAGCAAAAAGCGTAAGAGCATGTGCTTCACACTGCGTAATGAGCGGTCCCGCCAGTGAAAGGGTTCAAGCATCATCTCTGGAAGAAATTGTATTTACCGATTCTATTCCATACACACAGCGTTGTGCAAAGGTAAAACAGATTTCAGTTGCAGATATGTTTGCAGAAACCATTCGTCGCGTTATTGCGAACGAAAGCATCAGCGATCAATATTTAGTATAATATATTTGTATGAAAATCTATAAATCATTTATAGGGCTAACAAGTTTAGCCCTTTTCTTTTCAGCCTGTCAATCTAACAATTACAAGATTGAAGGAACGGCTGAAGGCCTTTCCGATGGAGACACACTCTACATCGAAGATGTTTTTGGCAACCCAACGGACACACTGATTGTTAATGAGGGGAAGTTTGAGATTAAAGGCGAAGTTGATTCTGCTGCACTATATCTGCTAAGCTCACCCACTTCACTTAATCCCGTTGCATTCTTCAAAGAACCTGGAACCATTACAATCCATTATTCTGCTGATGGAAACTCTAAAGTTTCAGGAACCAAAGCCAATGATAGCTGGCAGGCATTTAATGACATGAACTCAGAATATGCCAAGAAAGCCGAGCAACTGATGATGGGGGCAAAGCCTGACGAGATGACCGAGGAACAACAACAGGCAGTCTATGAGAAATATCAAACTCTGCAAAAAGAGATGATGAACAAAGTTGTTGAGTTTGCTACAGACAATATCGACAATGAATTTGGGTTCTTCTTAGTAGTGAATATACCAATTGGCGAAGATGCACTTACAACAGAAAAAGCTTCCGAACTGATTAACAAGATGCCCGAGGCATATCAGAAACGACAGCAAATCATTGAGCTAAAGGACAGAATCTCATCATATCAGGACACCGCTATTGGTCAGATCATAAAAGATTTCACACTTCAGACTCCAGAAGGTACTCAATTAAGTATAATGAGTGAAGTTAAGAAGAACAAGGTTACAATTCTTGATTTCTGGGCTTCATGGTGTGGACCTTGCCGTCAAGAAATGCCATCTATGGTTAATCTCTACAAGAATTATCAACCAAAAGGACTTGGCATTATCGGCATATCACTAGATGAAAGCCAAGAAGACTGGGTTGATGCAATTAAGAACTTAGGTATCACATGGCCACAGGTTTCTGACTTAAAGGGGTGGCAATCGTCACCAGCACAGAAGTTCCAAGTAAGAGCTATTCCCTTCACAATAGTTCTTGACATGCAAGGAAAAATTCTTGCTAAAGATTTAAGAGGACAAGAATTAGATAATTATATCAAGCAGCAACTTGATTAAATAATAAGAGGCGGACACTATAATGTCCGCCTCTTATTATTTTTATCTAAATACTTCAAACCAATTTATTGTCACGTGGGAAAACGACCGTTGGTTTAAAGACTTTTGCTTCTTCAAAATCCATCAGAGCATATGATATAATTATCACAGTATCACCAACTTGAACTTTTCTTGCAGCAGCCCCATTCAAGCAAATGCAACCACTTCCCCGCTCTCCTTTTATGATATAAGTTTCGAAGCGCTCTCCATTATTATTATCTACGATCTGAACTTTCTCGCCAGCAATCATGTTGGCAGCGTCAAGCAAATCTTCGTCAATCGTAATACTACCCATATAGTTCAGATTGGCCTCTGTCACCTGAACGCAATGAATTTTTGACTTCAATACTTCTATCATCATGATTCCTTATATTTAATATGGTCTATAAGACGTATAGGCGTTTTTCCACAATAGACAGTAATACAACCTACAATATAATTTGATGAGTCCCAATCCTCTACATCTTGTAATGTATTACCATCTACAATTGAAAAATATTCAACTTCCAGGCCATCTACCGCATTAATGCTATCAACAACAAAATCGTGGGTTTCTTTCAGCGAATGCTTTTTGCTAAACTTCACACTTTCGTTCAATGACTCATATATTTTGGGAGCAATAGCTCGCTCTTCTGGTTTTAATAAAGTATTTCTACTTGAACGCGCCAACCCATCCTCGTCTCTGACTATTGGGCATTCTACAATCTTGACTTTAAGATCAAGATGTCTTACCATTGCCTTAACAACTGCAATTTGCTGCCAGTCTTTTTCTCCAAAATAAGCTCGGTCTGGACGTACAATGTAAAATAGACGACTTACCACTTGGCATACACCATTAAAATGTCCTGGACGATGCGCGCCTTCCATAACAGTTGACACTGGTGGATATTCAAACTGACGAGTATCGGGAGTTGGATACATGTCCTCCACTTCAGGAGCAAACACATAATCCGCTTTGCATTCTTCTAATAAATTGCAATCAGCTTTCAAATCCCTAGGATAATTCTTAAGATCATTTTTATCGTTAAATTGAGTGGGATTTACAAATACTGACACAACCGTTATATCGTTATCCTTAACACTACGGCGCACAAGCGAAGCATGTCCCTCATGCAATGCTCCCATAGTGGGAACCAATCCGATAGATTGTCCCTGCTTTCTTGCTTCAAAAAGTTCATTCTGCAGGTCAACAATTTTACTTAAAACTTTCATCAATATTTAAATCTTTAATCACCAAAATCTATACCATGGTACAATTTCGCGGTGCAAAGTAACAACAATTTTTGCAAATATGGAAAAAAAAGACTAAAAAATAGCCTATCAAATGTCACTTTTTCATAAAATAAGGTCGTTTCATGCTCCTTTTAAGATTTTTTTTAGTACCTTTGCATGGTAATAATCAAATAGTAATGGCAAAGAAAAAGATTCTATTTATCAACCAGGAGATTGCTCCTTACGTTCCTGACACCAACTTGTCACTAATGGGACGCGCTCTTCCTCAAGCAATGCAAGAGAAGAACCACGAAATCCGTACGTTCATGCCCAAGTGGGGAAACATCAACGAACGCAGAGGTCAACTTCATGAGGTAATTAGACTTTCCGGTATGAATCTCATTATTGACGATACAGACCACCCTCTAATTATTAAGGTTGCCAGCATACAGTCAACCCGCGTTCAAGTATATTTTATCGACAATGACGACTACTTCTCAAAGCGCCAGATGGCAACAGATGAGCTTGGAGAAGACTATGCCGACAATGGTGAGCGTGCCATTTTCTTTGCAAGAGGTGTACTAGAAACAGTAAAGAAATTACGTTGGGTTCCCGATATCATTCACTGCCAAGGATGGATGAGTGCAGTTGTACCTCTCTACGTAAAGACAGCCTACCACGAAGAGCCTTCATTTGCCAACACAAAGATTGTTACATCTTTGTTTACGAAAGGATTAAAGAAGGACCTAGGCACCAATTTTAAAAAGTGTCTGGAATTTAGAGATGTAAAGGCTGAACTCCTTACCGACTACAAAGACAACTTTGATTTCGAGGAATTAGGTAAACTCGCCATTGACTATAGTGACGGAGTTATAGAAGCGAGCGAAGATGCCAATGCGCAACTTGTAGAATACGCTAAAACTAAGGAGATTCCTCTCCTACCCTATGTAGAAGACTTTGCCGATGCTTACGAAAGCTTCTACGACAAGATCTACCCCGATCCAGTGGAATAATCAATAGGTATTAACATCATATAATAATAATGATGAACATTTTAAAGTACATGGCTGGCGCTGCATTTGTGGCAATAGCCATTTCTTCATGTGATGAAAGTACAATGGAATTAGGTGGTTCCTTGACCGATGTGAACGATAATCTCTCCATCAAGGACACATTCTTCCATGCAAAATCATGTACTTATGTAGCAGACTCTGTTCTTTCACTAAGTAACTCATTCTATTTTGGAAAAGTGAAAGACCCCGAAACCGGAGCCGAAGTAAAAAGTGAATTTACCACGCAGTTTCATCTTCTAGAGCATACATATATTTCACCAGAAAGCAAAATCATTGGTAGATATGACGGTCGCGCATCAGCAGATTCATGCGAACTGCTCATATACATTGAGTCTGCCTACAACGAGAACGATAGTCTGACAGCTGTCAAAATGCGCATTCGCGAGTTAGCCAAGCCTATGGAAGAGGGCGTGAAATATTATTCAAACTTTGACCCTGTAAGTCGAGGCTATATTCTCACTAACGGTCTGAGCAAGAACAAGATGTTCACATATAAAGACTTGATGGAAAATGATAGCGTTCGCGATGCATCTGACTACCAGAATCATATTCGCATCACGTTAAATCAACCATATACTAAAGATGGTGTCACATATAACAACTATGGAACCTATCTCATGCGAAACTATTATGACCATCCTGAATATTTCAAGAACTCCTACTCTTTCATTCACAATCTATGTCCAGGATTCTTCTTTGAAATGACAGATGGTGTTGGATTCCACTCTCAGATCTCAAACATTGGATTAAGAGTACATTACCGCATTGACGCAGACACAGCAGTGACCAATGCACTTCTTACGCTTGCAGGAACAAAGGAAGTACTACAAACAAGTCATATCACAAACGACATGGATGTCATCAAGAAGCTAGCAAAAGAAGACACCCATACCTATTTGAAAAGTCCTGCAGGATTGTTCACTGAGGTTAGTCTGCCTGTTACAGACATCATGGAGGACCATCAAAACGACTCACTTCTCGCTGCAAAGATTATATTCCAGCGATTGAACAACCAATCAACTGACAGTCGTCAACTTGGCATTCCCCAAACAATTGTTATGATTCAGAAGGATAGTCTCATTTCATATTTTGAAAATAACAATGTTCCCGATGGTAAAACATCATACTACACAACATTCGCTTCTTCAACAAATACCTATACGTTTACGAATATCTCAAACCTCATCACATATCTTTGGCAGGTAAGAGCAGACGGAGTAGCAAAAGATGCTACATGGGAAGCCAAGCATCCCAACTGGAACAAGGTGTTGCTGATTCCCGTAAAGGTCAAGACTTCAAGTTCTACCTCTACCCTCACCCGTGTTGAACACGATATGTCACTATCAAGCATTCGCCTGGTAGGAGGAGACAAGAATCCTAACGACCCAATAACCATCAATGTGGTTTATGGTAAGTTTAAATAATCGGTACAATGGCTGACGGATATCTAGAGAAGCACCAACAGGACTACGAAGCACGCAAAGAGGCATATTTTCGAAAAAAGAAGCACTTGCCCAAGATTGTCAAGAAGCCCATTCGTCCGGATGACGAAGCACTATAAAGAAAAGCGCTGCCATTCACATTGAATAGCGGCGCTTTTCACTTCGAATAGCAATGCTTTTCGCATCGTAAAACAGCCATATCCACAGAGAAAAGCATTACTTTCCAAAGAGTAAACAGTTCATTTTGCATTAAGGAAAAAGCAGTCAAACATATTTTAAAGCAAAAACTACACTTATGACAGTAAAGGAAATATTCAATCTTCGAAAACTCGGATACGTAGAAGAAGCTTATGAGGCAGCACGTGAAAGGTATGCTTCCCTCAAGGACGAGTACACATCAACAGCAATGTTTTGGACCGCCGTTGACATGTTAAAGCAAAGGGTTAACGAGAACCGCATTGATGAAGCCCAAAAGATCTACATGGCTCTAAATAGACTTACCAGCAACATCCATGATGACACTGGCTGGGCGCAATCAGCCCTAAGAAAATGCGAACAGTGGATAAAGCATGGTATTGACAGAAAACAATATATAGAAAATGGTCCCGAACATATAAAAATGGGAACATGGGGCGAAGAACTCGCTGCTGCATATTTAAGAGAAAAAGGGTATGCGATACTCGAACGAGACTGGCACTCAAATCACAAAGACATAGACATAGTAGCACAACAAAATGACTGTATAGTATTTGTTGAAGTAAAAGCAAGGCGCAATCGAGATTATATAGAACCAGAACAAGCCGTTGACTATAAGAAACAAAGAAACCTCAGAATGGCCATCAACCACTATATCAAATTACATAGAATAGATAATCCTTGGCGATTTGACGTCATCACAATTGTAAATAGACCAGGAGAAACAGCACCTGAGATAAACCATATTGAAGACTGGGGACTTCTATAACAAAAAGGAAACCGACAGAAAGTTTGTTCTGTCGGTTTCCTTTTTATTATAACTAAGTTACTATGCTTTAGAAGAACAGATAACGATTATCTTCAATTTCTGCCTTTTCATAAAGATCCTGAAGCAGCATCTGTACGTTTGGCATACCCTGCTGACGCAGCTGCAATTGCATCTGCTTTTCATCAAACTTAGCACCTTCACGTTCTTTTCTATCAAGAACCTGGAAGAGGTATGCACCAGCCTTACCCTTCACTACACGGCTAAGTTTACCCTTCTCTGTTGCAGCAACAGCACCATTCAGAGCAGGTTCACTGGTTGCAGTTGAAGGAACAAACATAGGACTGCTGAAGGTAATGAAACGAACAGTATCAATGCGGGCATTCTGTTTCTGAGCATCGCTGATACTCTTCACACTATCAAATTTCTTTGAAAGGATCTCGAACTTCTTATCATTCATTACTTCTGGTCTCAAAGCTTCCTTAACAGTTTCGAAGTCAGTATAACCCTTCTCATGAATCTTGTCAAGAGCAACAACTAACATATAGTCGTTATTACCACAACGGTCGTAAAGCTGAGAAATAGCACCAGGTTTAGCATCAAACACCCATTTCAGTGCATCATGAGTACCACGAATACCTGCAATAGTGTGAACGCCATTGGTAACATTTGCACGAGTCAAAACTGTATAACCGTTCTTGGCTGCATTCTCCTCCATAGACTCAATAGTAGAATTCTCACTGATAAACTGGCTAAACTTGTTAAATGCCTCGTTATAAGTGTCATTTGAGAAGTTGATTTCGCGCTTAACAACTGCTACGTTATACTTATCAACAATAGCACGGCGATCTGTAACCTCAAATACAATATTGCCTTGAGAAATCTTCAGATTCTTCAATTCGCCACGCTGCATAGAAAGCAGAGACTCTACATAATTCTTAGTATCTGCATCAATAGTAGGTGTAGATTGATAGTTAGCAGAAGTAAACCAACTCTTTGAACCTGGCTGATTATAGCGAGCTGCAATTGAATCAAACTGAGCACCACCACGAAGAGCCTTTAATACGCTGTCTGCAGACTCCTCATTAGCAAGGAAAATAGAACGAACCTCAATAGAGTCTGGCTGCTGTACCTTTCCAATGTACTTAATTACATTAAAGGTATTATCACCTGTAGACTCAAAGGGCTCAGAAACCTGACCAACACTCATTGAGTCAAGATGTGCGGCAATGTCGCCAGGCAATGCATCACGAGTTACAGGAAGACCGTTGTAAGCAACAGTAGACTGTGCACGACGTACAACTTCTGAAGCCTTAACGCTATCAGACTTGAAATCAGCTACACAACCTTTCATAACGGTCATCAACTGCTGACGATCAGCTTCTGAAGCCTTAACCAAAACGGGAATATATTTAATATCACGTGTCTCTACAACCTGACGGAACATCTCCTTCTTTTCATTGTACTTAGCCTTAAGGTCAGCATCAGTAACATTTACATCATTATCGTTTACAGTATTGTAAGCCAATGTAGCAAGCAGAATGCTGCTTTCCTGCGACTGATTTTCGAATGCAGCCTTAGCTGACACAGGGTTAGACATCACGCAACCAGCAAGCAAACTTTGATACTTAGACTGGAGAAGCTGCTGACGCAACTGCTTCTCAACATACTTCCAATAGCGATCAAAGGTTGTATACTGCTCCTGATAACGTGCATCCTGCGCTGCCATTTGCTTCAGCTGATCATACTGTGTAGTAACAATGCTGTAGTCAAACTGACGAGTCTGCTGATTAAAGAACTGTGGGCTAAGAGGTAACTGATAAAGGATAGGATTTGTACCTTCACGAAGAATATTTGCTACTTCCTCGTCTGTAACCATCAAGCCCAGCTTTTCTGCCTCTGCCTCAATCAACTTATTGGTAACGTAATTCTGCCAAACCATGTCTCTGACATTGTTCATTTGGTCTTCGTTCAGATCATCATAACCCTGCATCTTAAGTACCTCCTGATACTCATCAACTAGAGCCTGATAGTCTTGATAATAGACCTTTTCGCCCATTACTTTACCAATTGTCTGACTGTTTGTAGCTGTGATTGTACGCAGGGCTTCACCTGCATACTCCAGAATAAAGAATAGGAGCACAATTCCCAGTACAATAACTAGGAAGGTTCCCCAGCTTCTGATTTTTCCAATTGCTGCCATTTTGTTTTGTTTTTTATTATTTAATTTTTAGTTATTCAAACTATATCTGCTCGGATTAACCGATTCAGCCGACAAAATTACTAAATTAACTTGAAACTACGGCATGTTTTTACGAAAAATTACTACTTTCGTTTACTTTAAGTCGAACAAGTTCAATTTTTGTGGCTGTATTCTTTAGAATTTTAAACTCATAAGGTGGTATAGAAACTACCTCATTTAGTTTTGGAAAGCTCTGATACTCATGTAAAATCAACCCACCAACAGTCATATATTCATCACTCTCAGGTAGATCTAAGTCAAACATCTCATTAACTTTTTCTATCTCTAAACGTGCAGATAGAAGATATTCTCCATTATCCAATTGTTTGGCTACATAGTTAGTAGAGTCATGTTCATCTTCAATATCACCAAAAATCTCCTCTACAATATCCTCTAGAGCAACTAATCCACTCGTACCACCAAACTCGTCTACGACAACACCCAATGATTTCTTTTGGGCTAAGAATGTTTGCATCATTTTGCTAGCAGCCATTGTTTCCGGCACGAAAGTCATCGTTCGAATATTCTGTGTCCAATCTTTTGGATTGCGAAACATTTCCGAAGAATGAATATATCCAATTATGTGATCGATATCTTCATGATATACAATAATTTTCGAATGACCACTTTCTATGAATTTCTGCTTAAGTTCATCGATACTGGAAGTATCCTCTACTGCATCTATCTCTGTTCGAGGTATCATACAATCGCGCACTTTAGTATCAGTAAAATCAAGTGCGTTCTGGAAGATTTTCACCTCCTCGTCAATATCATCTTCATTAGCGGCATTATCAATACTTGACTGTACCAAATAATCAAGATCAACTTTCGTAAACTCCCTGTCATCAGCTTCTTTAGGCATACGCACACCTAATAGACGCAGCAAACCTCTGGAGAGAAGAGAAGCAAAACGGGAGATTGGCCAAAGAACGATATAACAAATCCAAGCTGGTACCGCAAAGAATGTTAGTAATCCATTGGGATTCGATTTAAATATACTTTTGGGTAGAAACTCACCAGTAAACAAAACCACGATTGTTGATAACAAAGTATCACATGTTACACGAACCCCATCACCAAACGACTCGAAAAGAGTTGCATCAAAAATTCGAGCAAACAAAATTCCATATATAACTAACGATATGTTATTACCCACAAGCATCGTGGAAATAAAATTGTTGGGATATCGATAGAAGAGAGATATTGCTCGTTGAGCGAGGCCATTCTTCTCTCTATCCATCTCTGCACGCAAACGATTACTTGAAACAAAAGCTATCTCCATACCAGAGAAGAAAGCAGAAAACACCATTGTCACAAGCAATCCTATAATATCTGCAGTTGAAATCATAGACGTTTTCTTTTTAGGTTATCGCGATGCAGCATGTTTCACGACAGCAGGTCGCACAAATACGCTATCATCAGAACTAGACGATTCAGGTTGAGATGTTGACTCCGATGCTTCCCCACTCATATCTGAAGCAAGGAAAGAACCTTTAGAATTTGTTACTAGATAATGGCTCATGCTTTCATCACTACGAAAATACGATCCCTCAAGCGTACGTTCTGGCGTAACAACACGTGAGAACTCTGTAGAATAGAATTCGTGGCGAAGGCCATCCCAGTAGAGTTCTTCTGATGTATATACAAGCCCGTTGACATTTCGTATATTGACTCTACCACGCAATTTCCACAAACGTTGTTGATCAAAATACCACGCGGTGTCAGCCTGAATATAAGCCTGAACATGAAACTGTTCATCAAACTGTTCAAAGAAGACACCTTTCATAAACTCCCACCGAGAAGGATTTTTTACGGTATTAACATCCCAACGTTCAGTAACGATTCGATACTTTATGACACCTGAATCACTAATCAAAGTATTAACACCATATGAAGTCATCATTGATGCAGAGTCCTGTGGGTTAATTGCATCAGCTACATGTTCATGTGCTTGATTACATGACAACATGAAGAACGGAGCGAATACAAAACTCGCTCTAATAACATAATGAATGATATGATTAATGAGTCCCAATTGATATTATGAATATATTAATCAATTCGCCACTTCATGAACCAGCGTTCATTGAAAGTAAGTCCAATATTAATACGGAAAGTATTCTCTGTAATGAGGTCTTTTGCTGAGGTATGAGCCCACTGAGCACTGATATTCAGTATTGAGCGATTATTATACGCATTTTGCAATGGGATACCAAAACCTGCACTAACGCTATATTCCTTTGGTCCATCTACCCCATTTATTTTATAATATGGTGTAGTATATCCTGCACCAAATCGATAGTGAACACGATTCAGGAAGTGACGACTTGTTGGTTGCGGAACGAAATCTGCACCAACATTTACTTTATAGCGGTCCATCAACAAATCATCACGAAGAATATAATTTTTGATATTTCCATCGTAATAGGGATACTTCACACTACCCCACTGTTGCATAGCAAAATCTGCTGCAATCAACCAACGATTAGAATGATTCCAAGCTAAGCCAACACCATACGTCATTGGGATTTCCAAACCATTCTTAATGGAAAAGAGTGTAGTATCACATTCACTGGTCTGGGAATTGATATCCAATATTTCACAATTAGCATCACAACCCAGTTTATGACCAATTCCTACTGTAGCACCAAGAATCATCTCGTCCTTTTTTGACAAGTGCTGCTGCCACTGAAGTCCAAACTCGATATTATAATTATTAATTGTGCCATAATAATTTTTAGCAAGAGAATTGATCGATGTGGTAGAGCTACTGGAAATAGAACGATTATATGTGCCCCATAGATACGCAACATTCACACCAACTGATAATGGTTTTACAATTCGCCAACCAGCTCCTATAAAAGCCTGATGAATACCTCCCTCACCTGTATGTGTATCGGTAATTGTTTGTTGCGAAGTGCTCAATTTCTGCTCCGAATAATAATTGTAGCCAATATTCGAATAAGGAAGAATACCGAAGCTAACGCCCACAGACGGAAAAAGGCGGAAGCTACCAACAGCATATTCAAAGTTAGAATTATTTGCATTGACCTTCATGCCACTCTCCTCAAAATTAGTAACTTGCCCTGAAAGTCCAACGTCAAACATCATTGTAAGGGAATCTACTGCTGAATATGATGCAGGATTGAGAGTATTAACAATGTTCCCTTTACGGATACCAAGTCCTACACCATTCATACCTCGATTAAAACCCAATGACTGGTCAGAAAGGATACCAATTCCATACTGACTATATGGGGAGTTTGTTCCACTCTGTGCGTTAGCCACCACGACTATTGCTGACAGGCAAACTAAAGATATAATTCTCTTCTTCATGTTTCGATTTTTATTCAGCGTGCAAAATTATTAAAAAAAATCGAACTAAACGCACTGAAAGTGGAAAATATAGCTTAATTTTGCATCGTGAAACAATTTAAAAACTTTTTTAGAACTATTTACCTCGCTTTAATTGGGGTGTTTTTTGTCTGCACTACATCTTTTGCAGATAATAGTCATCGTCTTGATAGCATTGAGATTGGACTCATAACCTGCTCTCCTCACGAAGAACTTTATAGTCTCTATGGACATACAGCCATCAGGTATCACGATCTGAAGACCGGAGAGGACTTAGTTTTCAACTATGGTGTGTTTAATTTCGACCAGCCTTTCTTTATTTTACGTTTTGTAATGGGTATTCCGAAATATGAATTAGGCATCATTCCCTATCCCTATTTTTGTAAATATTACGAAGACTGGGGAAGCCAAGTAACCGAACAGGTTCTTAACTTAACCGACGAAGACAAAATCGGCATTGCGCAGGCATTAGCGATCAACTTCCAGCCCGAGAATAGAACATATAGATACAATGTTTTCTTCGACAATTGCTCTACGCGTCCTAGAGACATCATAGAGAAATGCATTAACGGAGAAATCGAATATTCATATAACGACAATTACACCCCATCTTATAGGGAAATGATTCACGAATATACAAAGGGGCATCCTTGGGCAACATTTGGCAATGACATTCTTTTAGGCGTAAAGGCTGATTTAAAAACGAATGCCCGCGAACAGGAGTTTCTTCCATTTAATCTACGTAAAGATTTTGACCATGCACAAATAAATCGGAATGGAATACGCACACCACTTGTAAAAGAACGTAGAGAATTAGTCGCACCAGGCATACAGATAGTTGAAGAAGAATTCCCTCTATCGCCACAAACCTGTACAATACTCCTACTTGCTTTTTCAATCATTTTGTTATGCTATGAATTCTACAAGAAGACCACATATTTTTGGGTTGATGCAGCAATCATGCTATTTACAGGAATTGTTGGCTGCCTATTACTATTGATGTTCTTTTCACAACACCCTACTACAAGTACAAACCTACAGATATTATTGTTCAATCCCATTGCCTTGGCATTTATTCCAAGCATCATCAAGAAAAAGAAGACATATTGGTTCCGAATTAATTTAGCAATGCTATTATTATTTTTTATTGGTGGTATTTGGCAAGACTATGCTGAAGGTTTAGAAATTGTGGCACTATGTTTGCTATTAAGAATATTAAGGCATTACAATGACAAATAAAAACATTTATATTACTTTACTGGCAGTACTTGGATTCAGTGTAGAAGTATTCGCTCAAGATGAGGTGCAAACAAATAATGCGCCTAAACTGGTCGTTAACATTACAATTGACCAACTTCGAAATGATTACTTAGAGGCTTTCATTCCTCTTTACTCCGAGAATGGATTCAAATTAATGCTAAACAAAGGAAAAGTCTATAGCCAAGTATTCTATCCTTTTGCGCCCATAGACATGTCATCGGCTATTGCTTCCCTTGTGACTGGCACAACACCTTATTATAATAATATTACGGGGCAAAGTTGGATAAACAGAAAGAACTTACGTCCAGTAAGTAGCGTGGAGGATCAGAAGTGCGCTGGTCTTCTGACCAACTCGAAAGTTTCACCAGCCAAGTTATCGACTTCAACGATAACCGATGAGCTAAAAGTTGGCACCGCAGGAAAAGCTGTTGTATATTCTATTGCACCATTCTGTGAAGCAGCAATATTGGCAGGCGGTCATGCAGCTAATGGCGCCATATGGCTTGACGACCAAAATGGCCGATGGTGCTCTTCTAACTACTACTACAGTTCTCTGCCATCATGGATTCAAAGTTTTAATAGCCTAAATGCCCCCTACAACACACTAAAGGACAAGACATGGGAACCCATCAACGAATTAGTAGGTAACTTCAGCTATTTCATGAGTGCAGGCCTTCAAAAACCATTCAAGCATTCATTCAAAGGAGATTACCAATATACAGACTATAAAACAAGTGCACTAATCAACGAAGACATATCCAACTTAGCCATGCAATGCATATTAAGTACTGGCATGGGGAAAGACAAAGTAACAGACATGCTTTGCCTAACATACTATGCTGGTACCTTTAAGCATCAGTCAGTAACGGAATGTCAGGTTGAATTACAAGATACCTACGTACGCATTGATCGCGAGATTGGCCGACTTGTTAATTTTATCGACAAGAATATTGGTAAAGAGAACGTTCTTTATGTTCTAACCAGTACAGGATACAACAAAGAAGAGGATGTCAACTATGAAGATTTTAGAATTCCCTCCGGCACATTCTATATGAATAGAACCGCAAATCTTCTAAATATGTATCTCGGAGGCATCTGGGGACAAGGAAACTATGTCGAAGCATCTTTTAATAATCATATCTATCTAAACCACAGTCTCTTAGAATCAAAAAAGATAAGTATTAATGAAGCAGCAACAAGAGCTCAAGAGATGCTTGCAATGATGTCAGGAGTACGGAATGTCTACACTTCCATTCAACTACTTACGAATAAAAACGAAAATATTGAAAAGACAAGGAACGCCTTTTCTGCTGACCACGGTGGTGATTTAGTCATTGAAGTAGCTCCCGGCTGGAAAGTTGTCAACGAAGACACTCAGAAAAGCGAACTTTCAAGGGCTTCATATATACAATTCCCTATTATATTTTATAGTGTTAGCGTTCAGCCAGAGCGTATTAACAAGCCTGTAAGTGCCACTCAGCTTGCACCATCTATTGCACGTGCTATACGCATTAGAGCGCCAAATGCTTGTTCCGTCGAACCTCTCCACTAAATAGAGAACACCTTACCCTAAAAAATCGCAAATAATAGCCATTTATTTCGGATTTTGCAAAAAAATGACTACCTTTGCACGCAATTTACTGTAAAAGAACAAAATATTATTTCATAAACAATGAATTTAAATAAATTTTTGAGGGCTTTGTTTGGTGACAAGTCTTCACGTGATATGAAACTCATCCAGCCTTTTGTTGAAAAGGTTTTGGCTGTTTCACCACAAGTAGAGTTATTAAACAATGACGCATTGCGCGCTAGAACGCAAGAGATAAGAAAGCAAGTTCAATCTGCTGCAAAAAAGCAGAAAGAGGAAATTGAAAAACTGAAAGCTACCATTGAAGGAACTCCTATTGACGAACGCGCTGACATCTTTGCAAATATTGACAAACTAGAAAAAGAGGCTCTGGAAGAGTACGAGAAGGCATTAAACGAAGTAATGCCTGAGGTCTACGCCATAGTCAAAGAAACCGCTCGTCGCTTCGCTCAGAACGAAGAAACCATTGTAACCGCCAACGACTTTGATCGTGAGCTAGCAGGTGACCCTCGAAAAGACTTTATTACCATTGAAGGCGACAAAGCAATTTACCACAACCATTGGACTGCGGGAGGCAATGACTTAAAATGGGAAATGGTACACTACAACGTACAATTATTTGGTGGCGTTGTGCTGCACCAAGGAAAGATTGCAGAAATGGCGACGGGTGAAGGTAAAACTTTGGTTGCGACCCTCCCTGTATTCTTAAACGCCCTCACAGGCAATGGTGTTCACGTAGTAACAGTCAATGATTATTTGGCAAAACGTGACTCAGAGTGGATGGGACCTCTCTATATGTTCCATGGACTAAGTGTTGATTGTATTGACAAGCACCAGCCAAATTCTCCAGAGCGTCGAAAAGCATATCAAGCAGATATTACCTTTGGTACAAACAATGAGTTTGGCTTCGACTATCTACGCGATAACATGGCCATCTCACCAGCCGATTTAGTACAGCGCGCTCACAACTATGCAATTGTCGACGAGGTTGACTCTGTGTTGATTGACGATGCCCGTACCCCCCTCATTATTAGTGGTCCTGTACCAAAAGGTGAAGTTCAGATGTTTGAGGAGTATCAGCCATTAGTAGAAAAGCTTGTAGGTGTACAACGCCAATTAGCCACACAATATTTGGCCGATGCCAAACAGAAAATCACAGAAGGACAAAAAAATAACAATAAGGAGCTTATTGATGAAGGCTTCTTATCACTATATCGTTCTCACAAATCACTTCCTAAGAACAAGCCCCTGATCAAATACCTTTCTGAAGAAGGTATTAAAGCAGGTATGCTCAAAACGGAAGAAATTTACATGGAGAACAACAACCGCAAAATGCCTGAGGCTGTTGAACCATTATACTTTGTTGTTGATGAAAAATTAAACTCATGCGACTTAACAGACAAAGGTACGGCATGGTTAGCTGCGCAAGTAAACGACAAAGATCTATTCGTACTCCCCGACATAGCTTCTCAACTTTCCGAATTAGAGGCTGAGACAAGTTTAACAGACGAAGAGCGTCTGAACAGAAAGGACGAATTGCTGAACCACTATGCTATTCAGAGTGAACGAGTTCATACACTTCAACAACTCTTGAAAGCTTACACCATGTTCAACAAGGATGATGAATATGTTGTAATCGATGGTGAAGTAAAGATTGTAGACGAGCAAACTGGTCGTATCATGGAAGGTCGCCGTTGGAGCGATGGCCTCCATCAGGCAGTAGAAGCAAAAGAACATGTAAAAGTAGAGGCCGCCACACAAACATTTGCAACTATTACGCTTCAGAACTATTTCCGTATGTACCATAAATTAGCAGGTATGACGGGTACTGCATCAACAGAAGCTGGTGAGTTTTGGGATATATACAAACTTGATGTCGTAGAAATCCCCACCAACAAGCCTGTGATCAGAAATGACATGGATGATCGCGTCTACAAAACTGCACGTGAGAAATATCGTGCTGTCATCGAAGAAGTTGTTAAGATGCGTAAAGCTGGACGTCCCACACTGATTGGTACAACATCTGTAGAAATATCAGAATTGTTGTCACGCATGTTGGATATGTATGTAGATCCAGAAACTGGCAAACGTGAAGGTATTCCCCATCAGGTACTTAATGCCAAACTCCATCAGAAGGAAGCCGACATTGTAGCTCTAGCAGGCCAACAGGACAGCAACGGACAAGGAGCAGTCACAATTGCAACAAACATGGCTGGTCGTGGTACTGACATCAAGCTATCACCAGAGGTAAAAGCTGCCGGTGGTTTAGCAATCATTGGTACTGAGCGCCATGAGAGCCGTCGTGTTGATCGTCAGTTACGTGGTCGTGCCGGCCGTCAAGGCGATCCTGGTTCTTCTGTATTCTATGTATCATTAGAAGACAAATTAATGCGTCTATTCGCTAGTGAGCGCATAGCTTCTGTAATGGATCGTCTTGGTTTCAAAGAAGGAGAAATGATTGAAAGTCCAATGATATCCAAGAGTATTGAGCGCGCCCAAAAGAAAGTTGAAGAAAACAACTTCGGTATTCGTAAGCGTCTGCTGGAATATGACGATGTCATGAACAAGCAACGTACCGTCGTTTACGAGAAACGTCGCCATGCCTTGATGGGAGAGCGTATTGGAATGGATATCTCAAATATTCTTTGGGATCGTGTAGCTTATATACTTGAGAACAACGACTATGAAGGTTGTAAAGAAGAGTTCTTGCACCTGTTTGCAATGGAAGTTCCTTTCACCGAGCAGCAGTTCACTGAAAGTAAGTTAGACGATTTAGCAGAAAGTTCATTCCAAGCAGTTTTGGCTAATTTCAATCGAAAAACTGAAAGAATCATTGAAGTTGCTACACCTATTATTAAACAAGTTTACGAAAACCAGGGACACATGTATGAACGTATTATGGTTCCCATAACAGATGGTCGTCGTGTATACAATATTGCTTGTAATTTAAAAGAAGCCTACGATTCTGAATGCAAGTCTATTGTGAAAGAGTTCGAGAAGCAGATGCTACTTCATATCATTGATGATGCATGGAAAGAGAATTTGCGTGAACTTGATGAACTTCGTCATTCTGTACAAAATGCCAGTTACGAACAAAAAGACCCTCTGCTGATCTTCAAACTTGAGAGCGTAAAGTTATTCGACTCTATGGTTAACAGCATGAACAATCGTGCCGTATCAATTCTAACGCGTGCCGCCATTCCGGAGATGCAGCAAAGCGACGTAAGGGAAGCTGCCCCCGAGGAGCATATCAATCGCCAACAGTACACGGAGAACAAACAGAGCATATCTGAAGAGCAAATGACCGATGCGAGTCAAGCTCGTGCAGCACATTCTGACACACGTGCTCAACAGCCACACAACCCTATTGTGAAAGACAAACTCCCTGGACGTAACGATCCATGTCCATGCGGAAGCGGTAAGAAATTCAAGAATTGCCACGGAAAAGGACTTGTATGATAACTATTGCAAACTTAAAGAAGCAATTCGGACAAACTATAGCATGCGATATCCCCGTGTTCAATGTAAACGACGGGGATATCCTTGGACTTGTAGGCAATAACGGTGCTGGAAAGACAACACTTTTCCGCATGACCCTAGATTTATTAAAACCCGAAGAAGGATCTATTACGATTAACGGCATAAATCCGAGCTCTTCAGAAGAATGGAAGTTCTTTACAGGTGCGTATATTGATGATAGTTTTCTAATAGATTATCTCACGCCCGATGAATACTTTGCTTTCATCGGTAAGATATGCAACATTACACAAGAAGAACTATCGTCACGACTTCAAAAGTATGAGGTTTTCGCCAATGGCGAAATCTTCAGGCAGAATAAATTGATACGTAATCTATCAGCAGGTAACAAGCAGAAAGTCGGCATCATTGCAGCACTTATGCGAATGCCAAGTTTGGTTATTCTTGATGAGCCATTCAATTTTCTAGATCCCACATCACAAAGTTCACTTAAACGTCTTCTTGTTGATTATCATACACTTTACAATGCAACGATACTTGTAAGTAGCCATAATTTGCAGCACACTACTGATATCTCAACACGTATTGCATTAATGGAGAAAGGAAAAATCATTCGAGACCTAAATAATGATAACGAGGAAGCAAAACGAGAATTAACGACCTATTTTGAGCAACAAATATAAGGCACAAGGAAGTTTTTTTTAAAAAATACCTAAAAAATTTCCATATCTGACTGAAAAACAGTATCTTTGCACTCCGAAATTAGAAATAACAGTATAATTATATTAAAAAAGAGTAACATGACTAAGGCTGAAATGGTCAACAATATTGCCCAACAAACAGGAATTGGGAAAAAAGAGGTTGCTATTACAATAGAAGCATTTATGGAGGAAATTCGCGATAGTCTTGCAAACCAGAAAGAAAATGTATATCTTCGCGGATTCGGTAGTTTCATAGTAAAGCACCGTGCAAAGAAAACCGCACGTAACATCTCAAAGAACACTACACTCGTTATTGAAGCTCATGACTTACCAGCTTTCAAGCCCGCCAAGAGTTTTATCGAGAAGATGACAAAATAAAGATTGAATCATTAAACAGAACAATAAACATTAATTTTATTAAGTTATGCCTAACGGAAAGAAAAAGAAGGGTCACAAGATGGCTACTCACAAGCGCAAGAAGAGACTGCGCAAGAACAGACATAAGAGCAAGTAAAAGAGAGCTTTTACGTCATGAAGGAAATGAGAGGAGTGTACCAATGGCATAAACACATGCTGGGTGCACCCTTTCTGTTTTAAGACAACAAGTTAAAAACATAAGACACAAGTCAAATATATGACAAGCGAAGTAATTATTGATGTCCAACCAAAAGAAATCTCCATTGCGCTCCTTGAGGACAAGCAATTGGTAGAATATCAGAATGAGCCAAGAGAAGTCTCATTTGCTGTTGGTAACATCTACATCGGAAAAGTTAGGAAACTAATGCCTGGCTTAAATGCATGTTTCGTAGATGTAGGATCCGAAAAAGATGCTTTTCTTCATTACCTTGACTTAGGATTAAAGTTCAGTTCTTATGAAAAATACCTGAAACAGGTATCTAGCGATCGAAAGAAGCTATTCCCCATCCAAAAGGCCACTCACCTACCCGACCTTCCAAAAGAAGGAAGTATTCAAAACAGTTTGAAAGTAGGACAAGAAATTTTAGTTCAAATTGTAAAAGAGCCTATTAATACGAAGGGACCACGACTAACATGCGATTTAAGTTTTGCAGGACGTTACATGGTTCTGATTCCTTTTGGAGACAAGGTTTCTGTATCAAGCAAAATCAAGCGTGGTGAAGAACGCACTCGTTTAAAACAACTTGTTCAGAGCATGGTACCAAAGAACTTCGGTGTGATCGTTCGTACTGTTGCAGAAGGAAAGAAAGCAGCAGAACTTGATCAGGAGTTGAAAGTCCTACTCAAGCGATGGGACGACACTATTACAAAAGTACAGAAAACAACCGAACGTCCATTGATGGTGTTCGAAGAACAAACACGTGCCGTTGCTTTATTACGTGACCTCTTCAACCCCACCTACGATGGCATCTATGTGAACAACGCCGAAATTCAACAACAGATTCACGATTATGTATCACTCATTGCCCCTGAGAAAGCAAGTATTGTGAAGCTATATGATGGCAATGTACCAATTTTCGACAATTACAATGTCACAAAGCAGATCAAATCTGGTTTTGGACGTACTGTCAATTATAAACGAGGAGCCTATCTCATCATTGAGCATACAGAAGCTATGCACGTGGTAGATGTCAATAGTGGAACACGCATCAAAAAAGAAAACGGTCAGGAAGCCAATGCTTTAGAGACAAATCTCGGTGCAGCTGACGAACTGGCACGCCAACTACGCCTTAGAGATATGGGCGGTATTATTGTTGTTGACTTTATCGACATGAATCTAGCAGAGGATCGTCAACTGCTCTATGAACGCATGTGCGAGAACATGAAAAAAGACCGTGCCCGTCACAATATTTTGCCACTCAGTAAGTTTGGTTTGATGCAAATAACCCGTCAACGTGTTCGTCCTGCTATGGACGTTGCCGTTGAAGAGAGTTGTCCCACATGTCATGGAACAGGTAAGATTAAGGCAAGTATTTTGTTCACAGATCAGCTAGAGAGTAAGATTGACCGCCTAGTCAATAAAATCGGAATAAAGAAATTCACTCTTCATGTGCATCCCTATGTAGCTGCCTTTATTAATCAGGGTGTTTTCTCGCTGAAACGTCGATGGCAGATAAAATATGGCTGGGGAATACACATCATCCCTAATCAGAAAATGGCATTCCTACAGTACGAGTTCTATGATGTCAACAAACAATTCATAGACATGCAGGAAGAAAACGAAGTTACCAAGTAACTATTATGGCAAGAAACAAAAAAACATTACCCCTACTTGAAAATATCACCATTGAGGCTGTTGCGGCTGAAGGCAAGTGTCTTTTCCACTGGAACGATCTGGTGGTATTCGTGCCTTTCTGCGTGCCTGGTGATGTTTGTGACATACAGATTAAAAGAAAGAAACACTCTTTCGCCGAAGGCGAAGTTGTACGTTTCGTAGAACAAAGTAAAGTGCGAGCTATCCCCTTTTGTGATCACTTTGGTGTTTGCGGCGGATGTAAATGGCAGAATCTTCCATATGAAGAGCAACTGAAATTTAAGCAAAAACAAGTCTATGATCAACTGCATCGCATTGGAAAAGTTGAATTACCAGAATTTAATCCCATTCTAGGTAGTGTAAAGACACAAGAGTATCGTAATAAACTTGATTACGGATGTGCAAACAAACGCTATCTGACAAAGGAACAAATTGCGACACTACCCAACGAAGAAAGCCAAAGTCTGAAAGACATACCTGCCATAGGATTCCATATCACAGGTGCTTTCGACAAAATTCTGCCCATTGAGAAATGTTGCCTCATGGACAACCTTCACAACCAAATTCGCAACGAAATTCGTGACTATGCTTTTAAGCAAGGACTTTCATTCTTTGATCTCCGACAACAGAATGGTCTTTTACGCGATGTAATCATTCGCAATTCTGCTAGTGGAGAATGGATGGTAATCATCCAGTTCCACTATGATGAAACTGGTGGTGAGAAAGAGGCTTTGGGATTATTACAACATATTGCAGATAAGTTTCCACAAATTACATCATTACTTTATCTGAACAATCAAAAATGCAATGACACCATTGGCGATCAAGACATCTTAGTGTTCAAAGGTAACGATCACATCTTTGAGTTGATGGAAGACCTAAAGTTCAAGGTTGGGCCAAAATCATTCTATCAAACCAACACCGAACAGGCCTATCATTTGTACAGCATAGCTCGCGAATTTGCAGAGTTGTCAGGCAACGACATTGTATATGACCTATATACTGGAACAGGTACCATTGCCAACTTCGTAGCTCGTCAGGTTAAACAAGTCATTGGCATTGAATATGTACCAGAAGCTATTGAAGACGCAAAAATTAATTCAAAAATTAATGGTATCACGAACACATTGTTCTATGCCGGTGATATGAAAGATATTCTCAATGATGATTTCATCCGCGAACACGGACGTCCTGATGTAATTATAACCGACCCACCTCGAGCAGGTATGCATCCCGACGTAATTAAGACCATTCTTCGAGCTGCTCCAAAGCGTATTGTATACGTTAGTTGTAACCCAGCCACTCAGGCACGTGATCTACAAGACTTAGACGAGCTTTACCGTGTTGAGAAAGTTCAACCAGTGGACATGTTCCCCCACACACCACACGTAGAAAACGTAGTTCTGCTCACCCAACGATAAATCCACTAATCTTATAACAACTATGAAGAAAATTATCCTGACGGCCTTAACGGCCTTTGTATTGACTGCCAATGCACAAGAGAAAGCTACTATTGAAGTACCCCAATGGGTAAACAACTTCAAATTCAGCGGATACGGAATGCTTCAGTATCAAGCCGAAGATAAGGAAGGTAACGAGCACAATGAGTTCAATCTGCGACTGCTTCGTATGATTCTTGATGGCAAGACTGGTGATTTTGACTGGCGTGCTCAGATTCAAGGAACAAATGCGAAAGGTCCAGGAGAACCAACTGTACAGTTGGTAGACCTTTATACGGAGTGGAATAAGCATAAAGAGTTTAGAGTAAAGGTTGGCCAGTTCAAGCGAGCTTTTACTTTCGAGAGTCTCACTCATCCCATCACTCAAGGTTGGTACACTTATGGTCTTGTCGTCAACAATTTGGTAGGATATGGCGACCGTACTGGTGAAAAGTCCAGTGGTGGTCGTGACCTCGGTATCCAGGTTCAAGGTGCCCTATTCCCACAAGCCGATGGACACCGCCTGCTACACTATCAGCTAGGGGTTTACAATGGTGAAGGCATCAATCAAAAAGATGCCGATAACAAAAAGGACATCATCGGTGGTATGTGGGTAATGCCTATCAATCATCTACGCATTGGTGCATTCGGATGGACAGGTACAAAAGCAGCACTTTCGATGACTACCACAACTGGTACTACAACAATCAAGAGTGCACGCAAGAACCGCTATGCCCTATCTGCTGAGTACGATAAAGATGAATACACCTTCCGTACCGAATATATACATAGCCAAGGATGGGGAACCAATGAAGCATGGGGCGATAAGGCAGATGGCTGGTATGCCTTTGGTATAGTTCCAGTTATCAAGTCCAAGTTGCACGCTAAGGCTCGTTACAATGTATATCGCCGTTCAGCTGATTGGCAGTCGTCAAAGACTATGTACGAGATTGGTGCCAACTACTTCTTTAACAAGAAACTGCAATTGAACTTCGAATATGCCCGTGTCAACGATCGTACACAGGCTAAGCACAACTACAATTTCGTAGACGTGCAGTTGGACTTCCGTTTTTAAGCATATAGTTCAAACTATTACTACTAGTCTCACTAGTATATGACATCAAAAGTTCTTTTGATTTACACAGGAGGAACTATCGGCATGAACCGAAATCCCAAGACAGGTGCTCTGGAGCCATTTGACTTCGAGCACCTTCTTAGTCGTGTGCCAGAGCTGGAACAGTTTCAGACAGAAATTGCTACCTATCAGTTTAATCCCCCAATTGATTCAAGTGATATGTCGCCACGCTATTGGACAGAACTGGCTCATATCATTTCAAATCACTATGAAACATACGACGGCTTTGTCATTCTTCACGGAACTGACACAATGGCATATACAGCCTCTGCTCTATCATTCATGCTTGAGAATCTCACCAAACCAGTCATTCTCACTGGATCGCAGTTGCCAATAGGTATGCTGCGCACTGATGGTAAAGAAAACATTATTACTAGCATCGAGATAGCAGCAGCTAAACGACAGGATGGTACAGCCATGGTGCCAGAAGTAGGTATCTACTTCAATGGTCATTTGATGCGAGGCAATCGCACCACCAAACAAAGTGCTGATGAGTTCAACGCCTTTGAATCGTTCAACTATCCACATTTAGCCGATGCAGGTGTAGAAATAACTTTTCACGATGAGTTTATACATCATCCCAAAAGCACACATTTTACCCCACAGTTTAAATTAGATAATAGTGTTATTATCTTTTCGCTATTCCCTGGCATCCGAGAAGATTTAATCCGTCACATCATTGCCACTCCCAACCTAAGAGCCATCGTTATGCGCACTTATGGTTCTGGCAACGCTCCACAGAGTCCCTGGCTCATAAGAGCCTTGCGTGAAGGAACACGCAATGGTAAGGTGATTATCAACATCAGCCAGTGTTTGCAGGGGTGCGTACAGATGGGACGCTACGACACTGGTTATCAGCTACAGGAAGCAGGTGTTATCAGCGGCTACGATGGAACTGTTGAATCTGCTGTCACAAAGCTGATGTACCTACAGGGGAAATACGACAATCAGGAAGAAGTTCGCAAGTTCATGCGACAAAGCATTTGTGGTGAAATAAGTATTTAACTGCTTAATTTGTAATAACAAAAAAGAAAAGGTATCATTAATTAAAATGATACCTTTTCTTTTGTATTATATAATCGGATTACTCAGGCAAATTGTCTTCCCAACCAGCATTCTGTTCTGCACCAAAGCCAGAATTGATTTCATCTGCAGGAATAGGATAAACAAACTTAGCTACATCATAATTGGCAATAGTCGTTGCCACAGTAATCTTCAGTCCTTGACGACGAGCGTCAAACCAACGGAAACCTTCTAAGTAAAGTTCGCGCACACGTTCGTCGTTGATAAAGTCTAATAGACCTGTCTTCGTTGCAGGGAGATCAGCCTCACTTGAAATATTGCTATCACGCTTAGCAGTGAAAAGCAATGCACTCTGCGCATTGGTGAGGTTATTCTGATGAACTTCACACTCTGCCAGAATGAGATACATCTCAGAAAGGCGGAACACAGGAATATTGCTCACTGACTTGTCTCCAGCCAGACCACAATATTTATACTGCTCTTTAGAAAGGACAGCTGCACGGCAGTCTGTGGCCTGGAACTTGCTAGACAAGGTTGAAGACACCGAAGCACCATAACTACCATAGAGAGTGTTCAAAGAATTAGCCGAGAGGTTATCGTCTACAGTTTTTGTGATAGTAAAGATATCCTCAGCAGTAATTGCATTAGAAGTCCACATAGCAGCATAGTCTGCATTCTTTACTCCTTCAGAATCACGTGCTGTAATTGCATTCTTTGCAGCAACAGCAGCAGCAGGATAGTTGCCCATGAACAAATTCACGCGAGCCTCCAGCGCATAGATAGCAGCCAGATTGAAGTAGAATTGTGGAGCACCATTCATTTCCTCTTCGTCCTGATATAGAGCCTTAGCTTTCTCAATATCATCCAGTACCAATGCATAGCAATCCTCTACACTAGAACGTGACACCTTATCGTTAACCGTGAAAGGTTTGTCCTTAATAAGAATAACTCCCAGCTGATTGTTAGTCTGATTAGCCTGATAAGGCAAGCCAAAGATATTTGTCAGCGTGAAGGTAGCCAAAGCACGCAAAGCATAGCACTGAGACAGATATGAGTTGATTGCAATCTCTTCATCCTGGGTTACACCTGCAGCCAACACTTTCTCTGCACCATTGATTGTGCGCACACAACGGTCAATAACCTTATAACCATAGTTCCAAATATCATCGAGATCTTCCTCAGTATCTGTTACCTGATAAGTATTGAGCGTCACGAAGTGACCAGATGATGCATCAGCATTAGCAATATCAGCGGCCATATCACCTAAGGCCACAACATTACGACCATAGAAACGGTAGTTACCCAGTGCGTAGTAGGCACCCATTAGTCCGTTCTTTACATCTTTTGCAGTATTGAAAGATGTCTCAGAAGTCTTGTTCTGATCCATTCTAACATCAAAATAGTCATCGCTACATGATGCCAATGCCATAGTCAGAACAGCTCCGATAGTAAATATCTTAATATTATTCATACGAAAAGTATACTTTTTGTTGTTATATATCCGTTAGAAACTTACGTTAGCACCAAATACGATGTTACGAGGATTGGGGAAGTTCCACCACTGAATGCCATCGGCTCCAACGCTTGATGGGTCGAAACCACGATAGTTGCTGGACCCCCATGTGTAGAGGTTATCAGCCTGAGCATAAATACGAAGGCGGCTAATATAAATCTTCTGAGTCAATTCTGTAGGAAGAGTATAGCCAAGCGTGATGTTGCGCAGCTTCACATAGTCACCATTCATAAGGAACTGACTGCTATGCATCTGAGAATCACCGAATGCTTCCAAACGAGGAACATTAGTTACATCACCAGGCTTCTGCCAACGATTCTTATATACATATTCAGTGAAGTTTTCACCATAGCTACCACCTACCTGTTCATCATAACGTAAGTTGCTACCATAGATCTTACGACCAAAAGAGTAGTTCAATTGCAATGAGAAATCGAATCCTTTCCAATTCAGATTGTTGGTGAAAGAGCCAAAGAACTTGGGATTAGCATCACCCAGATAGCGCTTCGCAGCCTTGTTATAATCGTTGGTTGTCTCTGTGCCAGTCTCGTTCAAATACCACAAAGGATCACCTGTTGCAGGATCAACACCAGCGTACTCCTTCATTTTAAACTGATAAATAGGACGACCTACTTCAGTAATCTGTGTAGTACCCTCAATAGGCATGTCGGTAGACAGCTTCTTCACCTCGTTTTTATTATGTGAACCTGAGAAAGATACGTTCCACTTCCAGTCCTTGTTATTGATAATGTTTGCACCAATTGTGAATTCAATACCAGAGTTCTGCAACTCACCAATGTTCTTATAGTAAGATGTCAGACCAAGTGCATAAGAAGCAGGAACAGCAAATACCATATCCTTGGTATTGTGCAGATAATAATCAAACTCAATGTTGATGCGCTTCAACAGGGTTACATCAAATCCCACATTGAACTTAGCTGTACGTTCCCACTTCAAATCATCATTACCAATCTGCTCATAAGCCATACCTGGCTGACCGTTATAGTTCCATCCGAAACCATACAAATCTTTTGCAGCGTACCATGAGTCACCAACCTCTGAATTACCAGAAGTACCATAAGAAGCACGAAGTGTCAAGTTGTTCAGCCACTCACTTGTACTTGCCATGAAATCCTCTGCTGTAAGGCGATACTTTGCACCTACTGATCCAAACACACCCCAACGGTTGTCCTTAACAAAACGTGAAGAACCATCAGCACGCAAGCTAGCAGAAAGATAATACTTATTAGCAAAGTCATACTCTGCATTACCAAAGAAAGAAGCCAAAGTCATGCGGTTTATCTCTGTAGAAGCAGAGCTTGGAGAGGCAGCATTAATAACCTGAGGCATATCCTGAACAGGATAGTTAGAAGCAGCAAGGTATGCACGCTTCGTCCATGTTTTCTGAGCTTCCTGGCCCAACAATACGTTCAGATTATGAACATTGTTGAAAGTCTTCAACCAGTTCAGTGTGTTGGTTACCTGCATGTGGATATTGCTGTTGTTGGCATTCTCACCCATACCATTCATATCCTGACCTTGAGGCTGCATGAATGACCAGAAGCCAAACTCATCTACAAAGTGTGCATCTATACTACCACGAGTAAGGAAGAAGATTTCCGGAGTGATATTGAGCTGTAACCAAGGAGACAAAACTGCACGATACTGCTTAGCCAAACTCTGGTCACCCTCATCGCTACGTATAGCAACTGGGTTATAGCCGTTTACTGTATCAAAATTCCAAGAGCCATCATCATTCTTTGGAGTAGTGAGTGGGCTCTGCATGAAAGCCTGAGTAATGGGATCAGTGAAATAGCCACCGCCTGCACCCATGTTGGTTTCAGAGTAAACCAAGTTGGTATTGAAACCATACTTTACAACCTTAGAGGGAGCATGATCAAAGTTGAAGCGGAAAGAATAGCGCTCCATGTCTTTACCAATAACAATGGCTTCGTCGTTCAAGTAGTCAAGGCTCATATAATAAGAAGGAGAGCCAGCCTGAGCGCCACCACCCTGTACATCTACAGAATAGTTCTGAGTCAGACCCGTACGTGTCACCTCGTCAAGCCAATTTGTTGACTTTCCATCAGAGAAGCCATTCAAGTTCATAAACAGATCCAAACAATCATTAGGATTTGTCAAATCAAAAGCACCTCCAAAATACTTCTGATTATAATAATCACTATAACTGTCACTACCCCAAGCAGCATACTCGTTCATTGTAGCTTCCTGCCATAGTTCCTTATACTGCTCAGCATTTACAGGAGAATAGTTAAAATGCTTATAAGCAGGCATCATCTCCCATCCTACCTTAGCGTTGAAATTCACCTGAGTCTTACCTGCCTTACCCTTCTTGGTGGTAATCACGATTACACCATTGGCCGCGCGCGCGCCATATATAGAGGTGGCGGTAGCATCCTTCAGTACAGTGATAGACTCAATGTCGTTGGCATTCAAGCTAGCCAAAGGAGAAATCTCCTGTCCTTCATCAGTGCGGATACCCACTACATCAGAGCTATAGGTTACACCATCAACCACATAGAGAGGCTGTGTACCTGAATTCAATGAGTTGCGACCACGAATGAAAATAGTGGCAGGTGCACCAGGCTGACCACTTTCAGTTGTTAACTGCAAACCTGGAACTGCTCCATCAAGTGCCTTAATGGGGTTGGCGTCAGTCTTGTTAGCAATCTTGTCACCATTCATCATCGAGGCAGCACCTGTAAACGCAGCCTTACGAGTTACGCCATAACCCGTTACCACAACCTCATCCAGCGTGTGCTGGTCGTCGGTCATTACAATGCGCATGTTTGCACGTCCGTTCACTTCCTGACTTTCCATGCCAATATAAGAAATACGCAAAATGTTTTTTCCTTCTGGCATAGTCAGCGAGAACTCGCCGTCGATGTTTGTTACTGTACCTACTGTGGTACCTTTCACTTGTACCGTTGCACCGATTACCGGCTCTCCGTCATTCTTCGACACAACTGTACCATTGACTTTTGTCTGAGCCAAAGCACTCCCTAGCAGGAGAAATAGGCCCAATGACATAGTCATCAGTCTTTTTTCCATACTCTTCTCTTTAATTAAATCTAATATGTATATTATCCTAATACGGTCTTAACTGTTGTGGGTATCTAACACCCCTCTTCTAACAGTGTGCAAAATTACTACTTTTTATATAAATACACAAAATATTCACGAAAAATCTTTCGAAATATTGCAAAAAAAGCTAATAATTTATCATTTCGTATCATTTTTGACCTAATTTTATTAGTTTTTATTATGCATAAATAGTGAATATAAAAAATAAAAAGTTATAAAATAGCATTGATTTCTGACATTTATTGCGTATCTTTGCACCATAGACAAAAAAAGATATCATAATTTTGATTCACTAAACAAATACCAACAACAATGAAAGAACTAAAAGGAACAAAGACAGAAAAGAACCTGCAGGAAGCTTTTGCAGGTGAGTCACAGGCACGCAACAAGTACACATACTGGGCATCTAAGGCAAAAAAAGATGGCTTTGTACAAATAGCTGCTATTTTTGAGGAAACAGCCAACAATGAGAAAGAGCATGCAAAAATGTGGTTCAAACTGCTTGAAGGCGGTTCCATCAAGTCGACAGCAGAAAATCTTGAAGCAGCTGCCAATGGTGAAAACTACGAGTGGACAGATATGTATTCTCGTATGGCACAGGAGGCTCGTGAAGAAGGCTTTGATGAGATTGCATTCAAATTTGAGGCTGTTGCTAAAATCGAGAAGGAACATGAGGCTCGCTATCGCAAGCTGTTGGACAACGTAAAAAAGGAGTGTGTATTCTCTAAAGACAACGACGTCATCTGGCAGTGCTCAAACTGTGGACATATTGTGATTGGAAAGAAAGCCCCCGAAGTATGTCCCGTATGCGAGCATCCACAGGCATATTTCCAGGTAAAAGCTGAGAACTATTAATTTCTCCAGACTTTTAAAACAAATAAAAAGGTGAGTTTCCATTCACGGAACTCACCTTATTTATATATTTATATTCTAACGAAAAGATATCCACCCAAGTCCTTAGTATAACTTTACCTGAAGAAAAGCGTTACTTTACTAGGAGAAAAGTGCCACTTTACTAGGAGAATAGCGCCACTTTTCTAACTGAATAGCGTTACGTTACTAATTGAATTACAACTAAGATATAATCCGCTATTGTCTCCTCTCTTATTAATCAGACTAAATTATCCAAGAAAATAGATTTCTAGCCAAAGAACTGCCAGTCCGAGAAGATAACCAAGAAGAACTTTCAGAGAAAGGTTTTTCAGATACCAACCTAAGCGAATATGCTCCATTGACATAAGTGCTAACCCACTAGTACTACCAACAGAGAGCAGACATCCACCAATAGCTGTGCAATAAGCTATAACCTTCCAATAGGCTCCGTCTTGAGCATAGTCACCAGCATTCCATACATCATATAACGATATATCAGTTACTGCAATGACAAGTGAATCAACCAGACTACTGAGGAGACCTGATATAACGCCAACAACCCAGAGATTATCTATGGTCTTGTCAATCCAGTCGGCTACCTCTGTAAGTACACCAGTCTCGTAAACCACACCCATACCTAGCATAACTCCCATCACAAAGAGTACCTGCTGAATAGACTGATACTGAATGGAACGTGGCATACGACGACGTGACATTTGATCAGACTCGTTGAGTTTGCGATTAAAAGCTTCATTTACCACCCACAATACAGACAAGATACAAAGAGCACCGAGGAAGGCAGGCAGACGTGTAATGCTGAGGAAAGTGGGTACAAACCACAGTCCACCAATCCCGACAAGGAGCATAAGCATACGTTGCCAACGATTCAAACGGGTATCATCCCCGCGATAGGGAGCAACCACCCACTCTATATCTAAACGTGATGGCAGTTGACGATTAATAAGTATGGTGGGAACAATCCATGCAATAAGTGCGGGAGCAGCCATAAACGATGAGAAATCAGTGGCAGTGATAGCACCATTATTCCACAGAATGAGTCCTGTAGGATCACCTATAACCGTGAAACAGCCACCACATGTGGCTGCCAACACGATTGCCGAGCCTACAAGCATGCGCTGACGACGACTTTTAATGATGTTATGCATGATGACTAGCATAACAATAGTAGTAGTCAACGTATCCAGATTGGCAGAAAGAATGAAGGTTGCCAGCGTAATGGACCACAAAAGACGCTTAGAATTGCGTGTACGAATCCACTCACTGATAAAATCAAAGCAACCATTATTGTTAAGTATCTCTATGATTGACATTGTAGCCAATAGATACATCACAACAGAGGCAGCTTTGCCTACATAGTTCAGGAAGATGTTGCTGTAGATGAAATTCTTAATGGTCAACTCATTGTTAGCATGTTCAGTGAGATATTGACCATATTGCACAGGGTGCATACTCATCACGAAATCATTGCCCCAGCAGATATATACCACCCAACCTATGGTGCCTAAGAACATGGCAATAGCAGCCTTATTCACACCAGTCAGATGACCTGTGGCAATCAGCAAATAGCTGAACAACAACATGATAACGATAATCAGCGTCATCTTTCCTTAACTTTTCTGTTGAAATACAGTTTATTTTATTTCTTGTCGTCCTTAGCGTTCTTCTTATAACGCTTGTTCATACCGTTGACAACATCTTGAGTGATGTCATGCTTCTTACCGGCATAGAGAACTGCAGCCTTATTCAAGATAATATCATACTTCTTATCCTTATTATAATCTGCAAGGAAGTTATCGAGACTATCCTGGAATGCCTGCAACAGCTTTGACTGCTCAGAGGCCAATTCATTCTCAAGACGCTGCTGAAGTGCTACAAGATTGTTCTGCTCACGCTGCAGAGCTGCCTGCGCATTCTCAGCTTGCTCACGAGAAGTGAAACCATTATTCTGAAGCTTATTCTGGAAGTTAGCCACATTGCTTTCCAACTGCTTGGTCTTTGTTGCTACGGTATTACGAGCATTATTGCTCTTCTTCTCCAACTCTGCAGTTGTACTCTTTGTAAACTCATACTGAGCCAAGAGAGTGTCAAGCTCAATATATCCAACGCTGATACCGGATGTAGCTGTCTCGGCTACCTCAGAAGGTTCGTCCATCTTTGGGCTTTGATTGTTGCAGGATACCATCAGTACAGACAAGGCTGCTACTGAAAGTGCGCTCATAAGAATCTTTTTCATTTTATTAGTATCTTTTATTTTTTAGTTATTTCGTTCATTTACAGCGTAACGATTCTCGCGACGAGCCTCGCGATCCTGGGTCATCACACAGTGTATTCCACGCTCACGCATAGCCTTAGAATCATGAATATGCTGCGATGCAAAGCGACCATTACGCTTAAAAACTAATTTTATGCACAAAAATGCCATTGCTATAGCAATTATTAACGTGCTGATGAGAATTATTTCAACCATTTTTACTAATTTTGCGGGTGCAAAGATAATAAATAAATGATTAAACAATAAAAATTAAACATTAAAAATGAATAAAAGTAGCCTTAAACCTGCTTCTGTCTTTGAACAGTTTGCAAAGATTAACACAATTCCCCGTCCTTCCAAGCGTGAGGAAAAGATGATTGACTACCTGAAAAAGTGGGGCGAGAGCCACCATTTAGATACAAAAGTCGATGAGACAGGAAACGTAATTATCCGCAAACCAGCTACACCTGGATATGAGAACCGTAAGACGGTCATTCTTCAGAGTCACATGGATATGGTATGTGATAAACTGGTGGACGTGGAGTTCGATTTTGACAACGACCCCATTCAAACTTATGTAGACGGCGATTGGCTAAAGGCTAAAGGCACCACACTGGGTGCAGACGATGGTATTGGCTGCGCCATCGAGTTGGCCATCCTAGAAGCTGATGACATCGAGCACGGACCACTGGAGTGTGTCTTCACCCGTGATGAGGAGACTGGACTTTCTGGTGCTGAGGGTATGAAGGCTGACTTCATGACAGGCGATTACCTTATTAATTTAGATTCAGAAGATGAAGGTGAGATGTTTGTGTCTTGTGCAGGTGGCCGCAACACAACAGCGAAGTTTACCTTCAAGCGTGAGGAGGCACCCGCAGGCTCGTTCTTCTTGAGCGCACAACTGAAAGGTCTCACGGGTGGTCACTCTGGTGACGACATCAACAAGAAGCGCGCCAATGCCATCAAAGTACTGGGCCGTTTCTTGTATCAGGAGATGAAACGTTACGAAGGACTACGTCTGGCTCAATTCCATTCAGGCAAGCTACACAACGCTATCCCCCGCGATGGCCAATTTGTAATTGCTGTCCCACACGATGTGAAGGAGAACGTAAAGGCAGACTGGAACATTTTTGCAGCTGAGGTGGAGGATGAATTCCACGTAACCGATACACAGATGGTTTGGACAATGGAGAGTACAGAGGCCGAGCCAGTGATTGAGAAGTCGGTAGCCGACAACTTCATACGTGCTATTCAGGCTGTAGACAACGGTATTTACGCCATCTGTCAAGATCCTGAGCTAAACGGTATGGTTGAGACATCAAGCAATATTGCCAGCATCCACACCACAGAAACAGAAATCAACATTCTCTCATCACAGCGTTCTAATGTAATGTCTAACCTCGACAATATGTGCGCCACCATCGTAGCCACCTTCGAACTGGCTGGTGCTGAGGCTTACTCAAGCGATGGTTACCCTGCTTGGAAGATGCGTGCTGAGAGCAAGCTACGCGACACCGTAGTAGAGACATACAAAGAACTATTTGGCAAGGACCCCATCGTACGCGGTATTCATGCCGGACTGGAATGCGGTCTGTTCTCTGAGCGATATCCACATATAGACATGATCTCATTCGGTCCTACACTACGCGATGTTCATACACCAGACGAGCGCCTCTATATCCCAACCGTACAAATGGTATGGGATCACCTACTGCTCGTACTTAAACGTATATGATTAAAGACTCCATTGAAATAAAAGGTGCACGCGTCAATAATCTGAAGAACGTTGACGTGTGCATTCCTCGAGGTAAATTCGTTGTGATAGCCGGTGTCTCTGGCTCCGGCAAATCATCATTGGCTTTCGACACACTCTATGCCGAAGGTCAGCGTCGTTATGTAGAAAGCCTGTCGAGTTATGCTCGCCAGTTCTTGGGCAGGATGAACAAGCCCGAGTGCGACTTCATTCGTGGTATTCCGCCTGCCATCGCTATCGAACAGAAAGTGATAGCACGCAACCCACGAAGCACCGTGGGAACATCAACGGAAATATACGAATACCTGCGACTGCTCTTTGCGCGTATCGGTAAAACCTATTCGCCCATTAGTGGCGAAGAGGTGAGAAAACATTCTACGGAGGATGTGGTACAGAAGATGCTTGAATTTTCCGTAGGCACCAAGTTCGTAGTAATGGCACCTCTGAAAGTGCCTGAAGGACGCACCGCCGAGCAACAATTGAAAGCAAGTATCTTGCAGGGGTATGCCCGTATTTTCGTTAACAACGATTTCCAACGCATTGATGACTATCTGGAAACGGAGAGAACGGACCATGATGAAATATATCTGGTGGTGGATCGTCTTTCTGCCGACAACACGAAAGACGTAATTGCACGCTTGGTTGACTCTGCGGAGACCGCATTCTATGAGGGACAGGGTGAAATGCGACTGATGTTTCTCCCCTCGAATTTATGCTACGACTTCTCCACACGCTTTGAGGCCGATGGTATCACCTTCGAAGAACCTACAGACCAGATGTTCTCGTTCAACTCGCCCGCAGGCGCATGTCCTGAATGTCAGGGCTTTGGTCGCATCATGGGCATTGATGAACACTTGGTCATTCCCAACACGTCGCTATCGGTTTATGACGGATGCGTGGTTTGTTGGCGAGGCGAGAAGATGGGCGAATGGCAAAAATGGTTCATACAGCATGCGGCTAAGGACGACTTCCCTATCTTTGAACCTTATTACAACCTGACGCAGAAACAGAAAGACTGGTTGTGGCATGGACTGCCCTCCGACAAGACCGCGAAGGAGAAACCCTGTATAGACAGTTTCTTTGAGATGGTAAAGGAGAACCAATATAAGATACAATACCGCGTGATGCTAAGTCGCTATCGTGGTAAGACCACCTGTCCAACCTGTCACGGTACACGTCTGAAGCCTGAGGCTGAATATGTAAAGATCGGTGGAAGAAGTATTACCGACTTGGTGCAAATGCCTGTCATCAGACTACAGGAGTGGTTCAAGCAGCTACAACTTTCTGAACATGACTCTGAAGTTGGAAAACGACTACTCACAGAGATTACCAATCGTCTGCAGTTTCTGTTGGACGTTGGTTTGGGGTATCTCACACTAAACCGACTTTCAAATTCGTTATCGGGTGGTGAGAGCCAACGCATCAACTTATGTACTTCACTTGGTTCTTCATTAGTAGGTTCATTATATATTCTTGACGAGCCAAGTATAGGGCTGCACTCACGAGATACTGACCGACTGATAAAAGTACTGAGGGAGCTACAGGCATTGGGTAATACCGTAGTGGTTGTGGAGCACGACGAAGAGATTATCCGCGCCGCAGACTATCTAATAGACGTAGGTCCAGATGCAGGTCGTCTGGGTGGTGAGATTGTCTTTGCCGGAAATCCCAATGATGCTAGCGAAACAAGCCAAAAAGGTTCAAAAAGCTACACTGTAGCTTATCTCACAGGTAAGGAAACCATTGATGTACCGACAAGTCGCAGGCCTTGGAATCAGCATATAGATATTGTAGGCGCACGCATGAACAACCTGAGAGGTATCAATGTGTCTATCCCCTTGAATATCCTCACCGTAGTAACAGGTGTCAGCGGAAGCGGAAAGTCAAGCCTCATCAAAGGCATTCTCTACCCTGCCCTTAAACGCCATCTCGGCGAAGTGTGCGATGCACCAGGCGAATATACTAGCTTGGAAGGCGACATCAACGCCATCAAGCACATCGAGTTCGTAGACCAAAACCCCATCGGAAAATCCACACGCAGTAATCCTGCCACCTATGTGAAAGCCTACGATGCTATCCGCGACCTCTTTGCTGAGCAACCGCTTTCACAACAAATGGGCTTCACCCCACAATTCTTCTCGTTCAATACCGATGGCGGACGCTGCGACGAGTGTAAGGGTGCAGGCACCATAACGGTAGAGATGCAGTTTATGGCCGACTTGGTATTGGAATGCGAAGCATGCCACGGCAAGCGCTTCAAGCATGACATCCTTGACGTGAAGTACGAGGGAAAGAATATCGACGATGTGTTGAACATGACTATCAATGAGGCCATCGAGTTTTTCTCGGCACATGCGCAAAAGGCTATTGTCAACCGTCTGAAGCCCCTGCAGGATGTTGGTTTGGGATATATCAAACTGGGACAAAGTTCGTCAACATTGTCTGGCGGTGAGAACCAACGTGTGAAACTAGCCTACTTCATTGGCCAAGAACGACAAGAGCCCACGCTCTTTATCTTTGATGAACCGACAACAGGTCTGCATTTCCACGACATACGTCGTCTGATGGACTCTTTTGACGCACTCATCAAACGTGGCCACACCATCGTGGTCATAGAGCATAATATGGATGTCATCAAATTGGCTGACCACATTATCGACCTTGGTCCCGATGGAGGCGACAAGGGCGGTAATCTAGTGTTTGCCGGAACACCTGAGCAGCTAACAGACTGCAAGGATAGTATAACTGGAAAATATTTAAAAGAAAAGCTATAACTATGAAAGAACTTACCTTAAAATCAATCATCAAAGAGTATCAGATGGATGAACTTCCTGCTGAATACCGCCAAATTGTGGAATCGGCCATAGAGTCAACAAGCCACTCGTATGCACCATATTCACACTTTAATGTTGGCGCGTGCTTGTTACTCGACAACGGGATTGAAATAAAAGGTTGCAATCAGGAAAATGCCGCTTTTCCATCGGGAATCTGCGCAGAGCGCTCTGCTATCTTTGCTGCAGGTGCTCAGTATCCAGAAGTTGGAATCAAAGCTATTGCCATTGCAGCACGTACCCCTCAAGGCGAGTTAACAGAGGAGCCTGTTAGTCCATGTGGTCCTTGTCGCCAAGTCATCATTGAGAGTGAGACGCGTGCCAAACATCCCATCCGTATTTTGCTCTACGGCAAAAAACGCATATTCCTTGTAGAGGGCATTAAACAACTGATGCCTCTCTCATTTACAGAATTTTAAACTTACGAAAAGAAGTACATGAAAGATTTGTTATGTATAGGGCATATCACCCACGATCGTATCATCACTCCAAAGATGCCCGATGGCATAGACTGTGCTGGGGGAACCGCTTATTATGTGGCTTGGGCATTGAAGCACTTGCCGCGTAATATAGACTTTGGTGTAGTCACGGCTGTTGGCAACGACCTGACGCACGAGATCAAGAAACTGACGGATGCTGGTATCGACATAACAAATATTCATAGTCCTGCAAGTGTATTCTTCGAGAATAAATATGGTGAGGATATCAATCAACGTTCACAACGTGTTTTGTCGAAAGCGGCTCCTTTCACCATTGATAACCTAAAATCGTTTGAAGCGAAAATATTCCATTTAGGTACGCTGCTCGTAGACGATGTGGCACCCGAAGTTGTGGAATATCTGGCCGGCAAAGGCAAGATATGTATTGATGTACAGGGATACCTGCGCGAGGTAAGAGAGGAAAAAGTATATCCTGTAGACTGGAAAGACAAACTACGTGTGCTGAAATCAACAGATATCCTGAAGGTAAACGAATTCGAGATAGCCGTACTTACCAACGGAGAGAAAGACCTGAAGCAGGCTGCTCGCATGATTCGTTCATGGGGAGTGCCAGAAATTCTCATCACATTGGGAAGTTTCGGATCAATCATTTACGCGGAGGACAAATTCTTTGAGATACCAGGCTATGCTCCAAGAAAAGTGGTTGATGCTACGGGATGTGGTGATACTTTCACTGCAGGCTATCTCTATGCAAGAGCCCAAGGTGCCAACTATGATGAGGCTGGCAGATTTGCAGCAGCGATGTGCACACTCAAACTGGAACATACAGGACCTTTCACAGGTACTATCGAAGAGGTTCGCGCCATTATCAAGTAAGACTATATGGAGAATAACATATTCGCACGACTGATAGCTCAAAGTCTGAACCTGAACGTTGAGGCTGTAGGCAATACACTTACGTTGCTCGAGGAAGGTTGCACAATCCCGTTCATCTCGCGCTACCGCAAGGAAAGAACTGGAGGACTTGACGAAGTTCAAATTGCTGCCATCAATGATGAGAATGAGCGACTGAAAGAAATTGCCAAGCGAAAGGAGACTGTTGTTAAGACAATTACTGAGGTTGGAAAGATGACTTCAGAACTGTCGAAACGCATTGATGATTGCTGGGATGCAACGGAATTGGAAGATATCTATCTACCTTTCAAACCACGTCGCAGGACAAGGGCACAAGTAGCTCGCGAACAGGGACTGGAACCCTTGGCACAACTCATTATGCTGCAACGAGAGCCTCACCCTTTGCAGGCTGCCAAACGTTTCATCAACGATCAAGTAGCGACAACAAGTGATGCCATCGCTGGAGCACAGGATATCATTGCCGAGACAATCAGTGAGAACGAGCGCTCGCGTCAGCAGGTGCGCGGTGCCTATCGCCGCACTGCTATTATCTCGTCAAAAGTGGTGAAAGCCAAACAAAATAGTGATGAAGCAGCAAAATACAGTGATTATTTCGATTGGAAAGAACCACTACGCCGCTGTTCTTCACATCGTTTGCTGGCTATGCGCAGAGGAGAGAATGAAGGCATTCTGCGATTGAGCATAGACCCTATCGATGATGATGAGTGCATAGAGCGATTACAACATCAGTGGGTGCGTACAAATAATGAATGTGGAAAAATCATCGCCGAGGCTGCTGAGGATGCCTATAAACGATTGCTGAAACCATCTATCGAAACCGAATTTGCGAACTTAAGCAAAGAACAAGCCGACCAAGAAGCCATTCGTGTGTTTGCTGAGAATCTACGCCAATTGCTTTTAGGAGCGCCCTTAGGTCAGAAACGTGTAATGGGCATAGACCCGGGCTTCCGTACTGGTTGTAAAGTGGTATGTTTAGACAATCAGGGCAGCCTGCTTCATCACGAAGCAATCTTCCCCCACCCGCCTGTCAACAAGCGCATGCAGGCAACGATTCATATACAGCAGATGATAGCTGATTACCACATCGAAGCCATCGCCATTGGAAACGGAACAGCCAGCCGCGAAACAAGAGCGTTTATTGAAGACTGTCTCTCTGGCTACCCTAAGGACTCCGAAGAAAGTACGCTCCCAAGTATCTTCGTTGTCAGCGAGGACGGTGCATCGGTTTACTCTGCTTCAAAGGTGGCTCGCGACGAATTCCCCAATGAGGATGTTACCGTCAGAGGTGCTGTGTCTATCGGCCGACGCCTGATGGACCCATTGGCAGAATTGGTAAAGATAGACCCTAAAAGCATCGGTGTGGGACAATATCAGCACGATGTAGACCAGACCAAGTTGAAACACCAGTTGGACCAGACTGTAGAGAGTTGCGTCAACCTGGTCGGTGTCAACCTCAATACTGCCTCACACCATTTACTTACCTACGTAAGTGGTCTGGGCCCCACATTGGCTAAGAACGTGGTGGATTATCGTCGTGAGAATGGTGCCTTCACTTCTCGTGCACAACTTAAGAAGGTGCCAAGACTCGGACCTGCTGCCTTCCAACAATGTGCGGGTTTCTTGCGTATTCCGAATGCCAAAAATCCCCTGGATAATAGCGCTGTTCATCCTGAGAGCTACAACATCGTTGAGCAAATGGCCAAAGACTTGGGCTGTGACGTCAGCGACCTCATCAAGGACAAAGAGCTTCGCGCGCGCGTTAATATAAATAGGTATATAACCAAAGACGTAGGACTGCCAACGCTGACAGACATTATGAAAGAACTAGAGAAGCCTGGTAGAGATCCACGCGAGCAATTAGAGGAGTTTGAGTTTGACAAACGAGTGCAAAGCGTTGGCGATTTGGAAATAGGAATGATTCTTCCTGGCATTGTGACCAACATCACAAACTTCGGTGCTTTCGTGGATATAGGTGTTCATCAAGACGGACTGGTTCACATCTCACAGATGGCGAACAAACGCATCAATCACCCCACGGATGTAGTCAAACTACATCAGCACGTGATGGTGAAAGTCATCGAGATAGATCTTCGTCGCAACCGCATATCCTTGAGTATCAAACAAGTCTAGGAATGAATCATCTTAAAAATAAAGGCAATCACTCGCTATTGGGTGATTGCCTTTAATAGTTGCATGAGACTCTTCTCGCTTTGCCAACTGAAATCAGGAAGGGCAACCATTCTCTTGAACATCACCTTTTGTTCCTTGTTTAGCCTGCGATATAATTCACGTTCATGTACTTTCACATATTCTCCATTCCAGAGGAAATAGAAATGCTTAAATACCGGCAACTTCCAGTCGTCTTCATTATTAACGTCCAGTGTACCAACATTTATCATCTCCCCTATTTCCATATTCGAGATATTGACATTATTCTGCAGATTCCGTTCGAAAGCTTCTCTGTCAAACAACTCCACACAATATAATATATTACTGCCTATCGAATCCACCACATACGCCAACTGATTGTTGATACATACAAAATGCCTGTCGTCAAAGTCAACTGCAGCGATGTTCTTCATCTCCGCTTCCATCGTGTATTCTCCCTTCAGGTATAATAATGCGCTGTTCTTCAAATACACATTAGTCTGAGACTGACGCACCTTTCGTCCCGTAGTCAGCGTAATCACGGAAGGCTTAAAACTTTGGTAGCGCATCGGCATGGTGGTTTGCTTCTGAGCAGAAGCATCCATTAGGGCCAACATCATTAACAGACAAAAGTAGATTCTTTTCATAAGCGGTTGAATAAGTAAAAAAGCTCACCGACTTTCATCAATGAGCTTAAACTTTTGCGGTGCGTACGAGATTCGAACTCGTGACCTCCTGCGTGACAGGCAGGCATTCTAACCTACTGAACTAACGCACCAATCCTGATGTGTGTTGCTTTCTCGAAAACTGCTGCGGTGCGTACGAGATTCGAACTCGTGACCTCCTGCGTGACAGGCAGGCATTCTAACCTACTGAACTAACGCACCAGTGTAACAGCGTTTCCTTGTTAGCGGGTGCAAAGGTATAAACTTTTTTTCGAACTAGAAAATATTTCAAAGGAAACTTTCTCACTATAACATCCTTTAACAATTCTACCGAACAAAATGGCATTTTTACTGAAATTATTTGTCCAATTATAAGAAATTAGCTACCTTTGCGCCAACTAAAGACCACATATGAACAAGCTAATAGAACAATTCCCTCCTATCACCTTGGCGGAAATGAGTAGCGTTAAACTCATGAACCGCACGGATACGAAGTTTGTCACTACTCGTGAGCAACTTTGTCGCCTGTTGAAAATGGCGCAGGAGGACTACTACATCCAGGACATCGACGGTGAACGAAACATGCTTTACGACACCACCTATTTCGATACCAATGACTTCTTGATGTATAAGGAGCACCAACACGGACATACCAATCGCCAGAAGATTCGTTTCCGCACATACGTGAGTTCACATCTTCAATTCATGGAGGTTAAAACAAAGAACAATCATGGCAGAACGAAAAAGAAACGCATTGAGGTGAGCAATATGGATCTTCACGATGCGGAGAAGCGCGAGTTTCTGGCCAAGCATCTGCATTTCGATGTAGATACGCTCATCCCGCACATGCATAATTACTTCCGTCGCATCACACTGGTGAACAAGGCAAAGACTGAACGACTGACCATCGATACCGATTTAGAGTTTCACAATGTTCAGACTCATCACGACAAGAAGATGAACGACTTGGTCATCATCGAACTGAAACGCGACGGACTTGTCTTCTCGCCTGTACTGGAGATGCTGAGACAACTGCATATCCATCCGCACGGATTCAGCAAATACTGCATGGGGGCAGCTATGACCAACGAACAGCTACCCGTGAACCGTTTCAAGACGAAACTGAGAGACGTCAACAGAATATTGGCCAACAACCAATCTGAACAGGAAGACGCCAACAATTTATTAGCTAACGATTAAACTAAACCACATTATTTATATTATGGACTTTATTTTCGATTTGTTCGCAGGCGAATTCGGCGATTCACTTCTCCGCTTCGTTATCTGCATGTTTGTCAACTGGGTAATCATTGAATTTCTCTATTTCCGCAAGAGCCACCGCCGTGATTTCTACTTCACGTTCATGCTCATGAGCGTTGCCATCTACTTCCTCGTCTATTTCATGATGGGTATGGAACGCGGTAAGGCAACGATGGGTGTAGGACTGGGACTCTTCGGCATATTCAGCATCATGCGCTACCGCACCGACGCAATGCCCGTAAGAGAGATGACCTATCTGTTCCTTATCATTTGTCTCTCCGTAGTTCACGCAATGGCAGAATCCTACCCTGAACTCATCATTGTTGATGTCGTTTCTGTAGTTGCAATTTTACTTTGCGAATTAAAACTTAAAGTACAGAATACCAAACTGATACAATATGACCGCGTAGAACTCACGAAGCCCGAGAAGCGTGCTGAACTGATAGCCGATCTCGAAGCACGTACTGGCTTGAAGATTACAAAGGTTGACGTTGGCGGCATCGACTTCCTGAAGGATTCCGTCGTGCTTCGCATCAGCTATGAAGGCGAGACTGCCGAGAATGACGTAAATGGCCAATTCACCGTTCGCAAATCACAATGGAGAGAAGTATAATCATCATTTCCCTGCTGCTGCTCTTTATGGCACCGGCAGAGGCACAGGACGACTTCGGCATTTGGAGCGAAGTCAACGTGGAGAAGAAAATCAACTCACGCTGGGACATCGGTGCCAGTGCGGAACTTCGCATGCGCGATGACGCCAGTGAGGTAGATCGTTGGAGCGTAGGTGTCGATGTAGGCTACAAAGTGGCAAAATGGCTGAAAGCATCGGCAGGGTATTCTTTCCTCAACGATAATATCTATAAGGTCAGCACCAAGCAGAAGGTGGCCGACTACTACGGTCAGCGCCACCGCTTCAACGTCTCACTCACCGGTTCACAAGACTTCGGTCGTCTCAGCATCTCGCTGCGCGAACGCTGGCAATACACCTTCCGCCCCGAGAAGTCCGTATGGCGCTACTATGCTGCAGGTCACACCTTTGCCGGACAAAATGCCGATTTCAACGATGATGGCGACCCTGAGAAGCATACCTTCGACAGCAAAGCCAAGAACGTGTGGCGCAATCGTCTGCAACTGAAGTACAAGCTCACCAAGCAATGGCGCCCCTACGTCAATGCCGAGACCTACGTAGCCAAGAGTTGGGAGAAGACCCGCTACTCCCTGGGTACCGAGTTCCGACTCAACAAGCAGCACTCTTTCGATGTGAAATACATGTTTCAGGACATCAGAAACAACGACGACGATGAAGCCGACAGCCATATCATAGGCATAGGTTACACCTATAAATTCTAATTTTTCCCGCTTATTTTGCTCGTGTTCAGAGATTTTTTCTTACCTTTGCAACACATTAAAGCAAAATAAGCATGGGAACAGAAAACATCAGGATTAAGGATATCGCCGAGAGAGCCGGCGTGAGTGTAGGAACTGTAGACCGCGTACTTCATAACCGCCCTAACGTGTCGCAATCAGCCCGCGAAAAGGTTGAGAAGGCACTTGAGGAGATGAACTACGAACCCAACGTCTATGCATCGGCACTTGCCTACAACAAAGACTACACCTTTTATTGCATCATCCCCAACCACGAGAGCGAGGCTTACTGGGAAGAGATAGAGGAAGGTGTTCGCGAAGCCACACAGAAAAGACGCGACTTCCACGTCTCACTCCGCATTCTCTATTACGAGCGTTTCAACTCCCCCACTTTCATCAAGACGACACAGGAATGTCTGGATGCCAATCCCGACGGTGTCATCGTGGTACCCGCTAAGTTGGAGGACACCCAGAAGTTTGCCGACGAGCTTCACAATCGTAACATCCCCTTCATTTTGCTCGACTCCTACATGCCCGACCTCCGTCCGCTGGCATTCTTTGGTCAGGACTCGTTCCAGAGTGGCTATTTCACCGCCCGCATGATGATGCTCATCGCTTCCAACGAAGAGGAAATCATGCTGATGAAACAGCTGAAGGACGGACATATCGGCTCTAAACAGCAGTCTAACCGCGAGACGGGCTTCCGCCACTACATGCGCGACCATTTCCCGAAGATTAAGATTACCGAGGTCAACCTGCCCATGGGCGAACCGAAAGAGTCGTACGACAGAATTCTGGAGGAATTCTTCCAGACCCACCCGCATGTTCACCATTGCATCACGTTCAACTCGAAAGCACATATCGTGGGACAGTTTCTGCTCCGCACCAATCGCCGTAACGTGCAGATCATGGGCTATGACATGGTACCCAAGAATGCTGAATGCGTGCGTCGCGGCAGCATCTCCTTCCTCGTGGCTCAGCATGCCTACATGCAGGGACATGCCTGCATAGAGACGCTTTTCAAGGCTATCGTCCTGAAAAAGGAGGTTACACCTGTCAACTACATGCCCATCGAGTTGCTGACGAAGGAGAACATCGACTTCTACAGGAGAACAAACATCTGATATATTAAAACTACTTATGAATCAAGCTACTTTTATTAAAATCAACCCTGCCGACTCAGTGGTGGTGTGCCTGCAACCCATGCAGCAAGGCCAGCGCATTGAGGTCGACGGACAAATCATTACTATCAATCAGGATACGCCAGCAGGTCACAAGGTGCTTATCAAGGATGCACCTGCCGGCACCGACATTATCAAATACGGATACCCCATTGGTCGTGCTAAGGAAGACCTGAAAGTTGGCGACTGGGTCAACGAGAACAATCTCAAGACCAATCTCTCCGGTACGTTGGAATATACGTACAACCCTGTAAAAGAAGAACTTACCATCAAGAAAGAGAACCGCACTTTCAAGGGATACGTTCGCAAGAACGGCGATGTGGGCGTGCGCAACGAGATATGGATCGTACCTACGGTGGGCTGCGTGAACGGCATCGCCGAGCGACTGGCCAAACAACTGCGCGAGGAGACTGGCTGCAAGGATGTTGACGCCATCTACACGTGGCACCATAACTATGGTTGTTCGCAACTCTCTGGCGACCACGAGAACACACGCAAAGTGCTGCGCGACATCGTGCTGCATCCCAATGCGGGTGCCGTGCTCGTGGTAGGACTGGGCTGCGAGAATAACCAGCCCGATGCCTTCATGGAGATGTTGGGCGACTACGACAAAGAGCGCATCCGCCTGATGGTGACTCAGAAGGTGGAGGGCGACGAAGTGGAGGAAGGTATGCGTATCCTGCGCGAACTCTACCAGACTGCTCGTCAGGACAAGCGTGAGGATGTGCCCGTATCAAAGCTTCGCATAGGACTGAAATGCGGTGGAAGCGATGGTTTTAGCGGTATTACCGCCAATCCGCTGGTGGGAGAATTCAGCGACTGGCTGGTGGCACAGGGCGGAACCAGCGTCCTCACCGAGGTGCCTGAGATGTTTGGTGCCGAGACCATACTCATGAACCGTTGCACCACACCCGAGCTGTTCCAACAGACGGTCTCACTGATTAATAACTTCAAGGAATACTTCCTCTCGCACGGCGAACCTGTGGGCGAGAACCCGAGTCCTGGCAACAAGGCCGGGGGCATTTCTACCCTCGAGGATAAGGCACTGGGATGCACACAGAAGTGCGGACGCGCACCGGTGAGCGGTGTTATGGAATACGGCGACCGCCTCACGGCCTCCGGACTCAATCTGCTGTCGGCTCCTGGCAACGACCTCGTGGCATCAACGGCACTTGCTGCCTGTGGCTGCCATATCGTGCTCTTCACCACCGGACGAGGCACGCCCTTCGGCACCTTTGTCCCCACGATGAAGATTGCCACCAACCCCGACTTGGCGCGCCGCAAGCCCAACTGGGTGGATTTCTCCGCCGGACAACTCATCGAGGGTCGTACCATGCAGTCGCTCGTGCCCGAGTTCATCGACAAGGTACTCAGCGTGGCATCGGGCGAACAGGCACGCAACGAAGAGAACGACTATCGTGAAATAGCCATTTTCAAGAATGGCGTCACGCTATAAATCATAAAAGGAATTGAAGAAAGGACTATTGGCATTGTCACCCCTCGTGGTGTTCATCATTCTCTACCTGGTCACCAGCATCCTTGCTGGTGACTTCTACAAGGTACCCATTACCGTGGCGTTCATGGTTTCCTGCGTCTATGCTGTGGCCATCACCCGTGGCAAACTGCGTCGCCGCATCAACATCTTCAGTCGGGGCGCAGGCACACCCGAGATGATGCTCATGATATGGATATTCGTCCTTGCCGGGGCTTTTGCCCACTCGGCAAAGGTGATGGGGTGCATCGATGCTACGGTCAATCTCACCCTTTCCCTACTCCCTTCCGAGATGTTGCTGGCAGGACTCTTCCTCGCGGCATGCTTCATATCGCTCAGCATTGGCACCAGCGTGGGCACCATCGTCGCTCTGACGCCCATTGCTGCTGGCGTAGCCACACAGACAGGTGCTTCGGTGGCCATGCTGACAGCCGTTGTGGTGGGAGGTTCGTTCTTCGGCGACAACCTGTCGTTCATCAGCGACACCACTATCATTGCCACGCAGACGCAGGGATGCGAACCCAGTGATAAGTTCAAAGTGAACGCTTTCATCGTAATGCCGGCAGCACTCCTCATCCTGCTGGTCTATGTCTTCATGGGACAAGGCATGACCACTCCCACCAACATTCCCGAGGTTGACTTCTGGAAAGTGGTACCTTACTTAGTGGTGCTCATAACCGCCATTTTCGGTCTCAACGTAATGGCTGTACTCACACTGGGCATCGTTTTAACCGGTTTCATCGGACTTCTCAACGGCTCGTTCGACATCTACAGCTGGTTTCATGCCATGGGCGACGGCATCATCGGGATGGGCGAACTGATTATCATTACACTCATGGCTGGCGGATTGCTCGAGGTGGTGAAGCACAATGGTGGCATTGACTACATCATCACGAAGCTCACACGGCGCATTCATGGCAAGCGCGGGGCTGAGTTGTCTATCGCTGCGCTGGTGTGCCTGGTGGACTGCTGCACAGCTAATAACACGGTGGCTATCATCACCGTGGGAGGCATCGCACGCAAGATCGGTGATAAGTATGGGCTCGATCCTCGCAAGTGTGCATCACTGCTCGACACGTTCTCTTGCTTCACGCAGGGACTCATTCCCTATGGTGCCCAACTGCTGATGGCAGCAGGACTGGCAGCGCTGAACCCCATCGCCATCCTGCCCTACCTCTATTACCCCGTCGCCATCGGCATCGCCGCGCTCATCGCCATCGCGCTGCGCTATCCCCGTCGCTACAGTTAATCATCAAGACATACAAGCATGGAAATCATTACCCGCAACTTCTTCCGCCTCCTTCGCGCAGGCATCTTCAATACCAACGAACAGATAGAACCTATGTCCGCCTGGAAGTGGAACCGTGTTTACCAAATGGCTATGCTTCAACACGTGGCTCCGCAGGTTCACGAGGGTATCAAGCGTCTCAGCGACCAGTTCTTCCTGCAGATTCCGCAGCAACAAATGGAGCTTTGGGAGAAGGCAGAGGGAAATATACATATAAAACTCGGTAAACCAAAGCTACCCAATAGGTTAAGCGAAAAACGTTTAAGTAAGATTATAGACGAAGAGGGCGGAAAATCCGTCACTCTCACCGCACTCTATCTCATTGCCTCCACAGCCCACCATCTGCTGAACGACGGACTGTTCCTGCAGCCCTTGGTAGCGCTGGGATGCTATCTTAAGCAGCCGGAGGTCTATCCTATCGAATACGAGAAACTGAACAATTGGATTGTGAAGCTCGGTCTTAAGAGTATTGTTCAGTTGGAGGCTTCTCTTCTCATCGCCTACTTAGGTCTGACGGAAGAGGAAATCAAGTTCACGAAGATGGAAAAGCCACGCGATGTGAGCCGCATCACCAGCGAACTGCTGCAGCTGCAGGGCAACGGCAAGCACGAGTGGCAGTTCTCGCAGGGCAACGACATCTTCGTGCACAACAACAATACCAGTGCCATGTTCTGGCAGGCGCGCCGCTCGGCTAAGTATTTCCGCTACTCGCCGCTGGAGAGCGTCAGCAACTTCGTCTCTTCCTTCGTGAGCTCTCTCACCCACGTGGAGGAGTAAGAAGAAAGCCTACCCAAGCGGGTAGGCTTTCTTCTTATCTCACTACAAACTTGCAGCTCGTCGTTCGACCCTTCTCGTCAGTAACCTTAGCTACGTAGCATCCTGCTGCCAAATGGCTGCAGTCGGCTTCCGCACGTCCACCGCTGAGGCGCATATCAGCCATCGACACCTTCTGTCCCGACAACGTGTAGATAGCCAGACTGACCGTCTCCGACTGCGTTGCCTTCACAACGAGATGACCAGCTACATAACGCAGCGACAGCTCCGCCTCGCGGGCCTCTACCGTCTTCACACCACTGACCACCTCCTGACTAACCTCACTCAGATAGCTGGTGCGCAGGTTGTTTTTACCGATGGTTGGGATGTTCATCAGGTAAATATTGGCGGTTCCATCGGGATAACGACCTACGGTCTCGTCACCTTCGTGCGCATCGTATGCCAGGCGGTCGGTCCACGACTCGTCTTGTGCCATCAGCGACACGATGCCGCCATTGGCCGACAACTTAAACGAGGCATGCAACTGCGACACGGGCTCCAGTTTGTCGCACCACACCACCAGGTGACCGCGGGGCGCTATCTTCGTTTCAGCCTCGCTACTGCCCTTTGTGATAACGTATTTCGTAGGATTCGTCAAGTCGTCGCTCAGATACATGCCCTCCACGTCAATGGTCTCGTTGGTCGTATTGTAGAGCTCCACCCAGTCGTTGCGCTTCTGATAGTCGTTCACGTATATCTCATTGGCAGCACTCACCTCGTTGATGACCACAGGGGTAAGGTTCTCCCCATCGGGCTCGAAACAAGCCACCAGCCTGCCTATCTCGTTGTCCTTAGTGAGGGTCAGACTCTCGCTGTAGGAATAGTACCAGTTGGGATTCATGCTCGGTGCCCACCCCTTGAAACGATAGCCGGCAGGAGCCTCCACACTGACGGTGGAAGGCAGGAATACCACGCCCTCGAAATCGCTGTAGGGCACGCGCTCACCGTTCAGATAGAGCGATGCCTCGCTCTGATTGCTCGTGATCACCATCTGACGCGTATCGGCACCCGAGAGCTGCAGGGGCTCATAGTCCTTCATATAGCCCGCCATGCGCTGTGCACGTCCGCTGATGGCGTTACGTATCTCGTTCAGCGAACCGTCGGGCGACGCTCCCTCCCACTGCATGGTGGGACGCACGCGGTCGCCCAGTTCGTCGAGGATAGCTCCCACGCGGTCGGTCTGGAACACACTACCGCCCATCAGCGTCATCATGTCGATGAAACGCTGGCGGAAGCCCTCGTTCTTCAGCATGTTCAGGAAGAAGGTACAGAACTTAATCTCGCCATATCGGCGCTCACCCGTATCGTAGATATAGTCGTAGCGATGCCACTGCATGCCCTCTATCCAGCGCAGCGGATTGCCACCCATGTACACCTCGCCCTCCTCGTCGTACTCGCGACCCTCGGTGCCAAAGGCAGCATCAAGGTCGAAGAAGGTGAGACGATAGCGTCCGCCGTCGGTCTTGCGATAAGCCTTCAGGTTGTTGTCGGGCCAGTCCCACGACGAGAGGAAGAGCTCGGCAGCCATGTAGTTCACGAATTCATCGACATCCACCAGCGACACGATCTCACGGTAAACATCCTCCTTGTCGGCCTCCTTCGACAACTCATAGAGTCTTTCCAGCACGTCCTTCGTGCCCAGCATCATGTAGGCACCACTGTCGGGACTCTGCTCATAGACCTCCAGTTCCTCCTTGCTCAGTCCCCAGTTGGCGTAGGCAAAGTCCTTATTATTAGGTTCGCGAACATTTATTAATCCCTTGTATTCACCGTTCAGATAGTGAACCACCGGCTGGTACGACATCACGTCGAGGTCTATGCCCGAACGCTGGATAATCTCGTGCAGCGCAGCATCCTTGATGCGGCAATAGGTGTCGTTACCACCGTAGCGCACCTGTATGGTCTTGTTCTTGTTGAAAGGCTTGCTCTCGAAGAAAGGATAGCTGAAGGCGTTCTGACCCTCGTACACGCGGTCGGCCTTCAACTTAAACGACTTCACACTATTACCGCGTGTCCATCCACCCGATATTGAGAAGTCAACATCCTGATTCACAACCATTTCGTCGGTTTCAGGCAAGATATACTGGAAGTTCACCGGACGGTCCCAGTCCATGTTCCAGTTCACGGGCGACGACTGTCCGTTGCCCGTACAACCATTGACGCCACGCACATAGACACCGATGGAATCGTCGTAAAGATAGCGTGGGTCGGTGCTCACCATGATAGCGGGCAGCGTGTGGTTGTGGTCGCGCTTCACAAACGTGCGCGTCACCACCTCACTGGGCAGTTTGCCATCTTGGAAGAGGCGCAGTCTCACACTCATGTTCTTGTTCACCGTAACGCCCTGCGTCCCCATCGTCAGTCCGTTCTCCAGCGTGGGAGTCGTACCGTCGGTGGTATAGCGCAGCGTAGTGCCCGTAGGGATGGTGGCACGCAGCGAGAAGTTACTGTCGAAGAAACCGCCCTGTTTGTTCACGGCAGGCGCCTCCAGCTGTTCGGTGGCATAGGTAGCCGTATGATTGCTGGCTCCCGGCGTAGGATTAGCCGTGCGAGACCACTGACTACCGCCGTCTGTGGTGCGAGCCCACGACGTGCGACCGATGGCTTCGGCATAGTTCTCGCTGAAAATCACCTCTCCTTGCTGGTTAGAAAGCATCAGAAGACCGCCCTCGCAGTCCAACTTAAAGGGCGCCTGCGACTGCTTGATGCCGTTGCTGCCCAGCCATATAAGGCGGTATCCGCGGGCAGGTACATCGCCAAAACCGTCAGGAATGCACCATTTCATCGGTTCCTCGGCATCGTCGCTCAAGTAGCAGCCACCCAGTGTGAGTGGTGCCGACGAAGGATTATAGACCTCCACCCACCCGTCGAAGTTGAAGGCAGGACTCATCATCATGTCCACATTGGCAGCCATCACCTCGTTCAGGTACAGCGAGCCCCTCGTAGGCACATGCACCTCCACCAGCTGTTCTATCTTGAAGCTGTCGAAAATCATCCAGTTGTCGCTCCGCGCCTGTTCTTGGTCGTTGTACAGACCGAAGCACAGCGTGCCGTCGGCCACGTCAACCTCCAGTTCGTTCCAGTAGGCACCAGCCGTGAACGCCTTCTGAGCCGTCTCCATCGAGTTGGCAAAGAATATCTTCCCATCAGGCGAATAGTTGCGTCCCGGATCCTCGTCGAAGTGGAAGCTATACTCACTCTGCAGCGCCACCTGCTTGTCCTCTGCAAAGAGGAAGCCACTGATCACCTCCGTGCCGTTCGCATAGCGCTCATAAGCCCTGTCGTGCGCCCTTGTTCGGTACAGTGCCTGCACACTGATGCGGTAGTGGCCGTTAGGCACCTCCGTCGCCGTATGTTCCATACGCATATAGCCATTCCACATCTCCATGCACGAATAGCTGATAGCCCCCAGCGACCCAGCCTCGCCCGTGATAGTCCAGTCCGAACGATCGCCAGAGTCAAATCCCGGATTCTTCAGATAGTTGGCGGTCACATCCACCCACTTTGTCTCAGCCTGTGCAGCCGCAGCAACGGCCAACAGGAGTGTGAGCATCCATTTACATCTCATGATAGTCATTATCTCTATTTTAGGTTTTTATTGGACCACAAAAGTAGCAAAAAAACGCGGTTTCACCAAATTTTCCGCCCTTCCTTGTCCTTCATTGAATAGTATTTTTTGTGATTTGAACAAATTAGTTCCTCATCTCCCACCCTCGCAACATGGCGAAGTAGTCGAGAGATTCTGTCCCGTTTTCTTGGATGGCCATTGCTACACCGAGTGCTATCCAGCGTCCCGGCTTGTCGCTCGGTATGCCCAGGGGCTCGTTGGGGTCTATGCCCGTGAGTCGCGACACGTTGCGGATATACGCCTCCGTGTTGTTCTCGTTCTCAGGCGCCCACCGCCTGATGATGTTGCGAATGGTAAAGAGCCTGTACTTATGATAGTACGTACGTGTGAGCAGGTAGAACGCCGCGCGCCATCCATACTCCATCGATTCAAACTGACAGAACGCTGCGTCTGTCTGCTGGGCACTCAAGCCCTGCCACTTATCCTTAGAACGACGAATGTTCAAAGGATTATTATTTCTGATTCCTCTTGGTAAACTCATTTTGGGTTTAATGTTTATTGGTTATAGCCCCCTCCTACCGACTGAAGCCTGCTTCGCAGGGAAATTTTTCAAAATTTGATTCAAAATTAAACAGATATATATATTTTTGACTTGTGACGAGTAAAAAAAATAATAATTTGAGAAATTTTGTTTTCAATTCTGAAAAATTTCCCGCCGTAGGCGGCTCGAAGAAAGGGGATTCTTCTTTTTATTAATATTAATCGGTGTACTATTGGGGAAAGCGATACTGTAGGCCGCGTCGAGCGCTTTCAGATTGACCTTCCGACAGCTGATGCCCAGACTGACAGCCACGATAGCCCGCAGCAGCTCACGATGACGGCGCGGATAAAGACTGGGCACGGGCAACTCGTTCCAGCCCTCCTGCGGCTCGTCATCAACCACCGCCATGTGGCACACCTTCCAGATGAAGTCGTCGGTGGCCTCGCCACCAAACCATGCTTTCAGCACGTTGCGGATGCAGAAGCGCTTATACTGACCTCCGAAGAGGCGCCTCGTGCGCTCCAGCTTTCGCCAGAGCACCACAAAACATTCTTGGGTGTTTTCAATTTTGACCATTTTGACCTTGACCATTATGACCAAAGTGCACAATAGGGTCGGTTCCGCTGTGCACTTGAAACTTCTTCTTATACGCCTCCGTCTTGCAAAACCTGCCACTCACCTCGTCATAGACGATATGGCCCCTACTCTGCCAACTCCTCAACGTGCTGTCGCCGCTACCGCTTTTTCCCTGCTGTTGCCGCATCTGACAGTACTGTTCCTTCGTAAATTCATCGGGCAGAAGTGCCAGCAGGTTCTGAGGACCAGACTGACGCTGAATCTCCACTTCCTCACGCAGTTCTTTCTCTAATTGTTGACCAAAATAGAGCATCTTGCACCACAAATTATACTGCTGAGTCCAACGTACGAAATCTGCAATTTCCTTCGACCATTTGTTGCCGTGAGCCACATAGAGCACCATACCTTTCAGCCAGGCAATCACGTTGGCACGATAGGAGAACACCCTGTAAGCCTCGCTCTCATAGAGCTTTGCGGCATCCTTGTTCTCCTGCCTCATCTCCAGTGCCAGCCTCTTTGACTGCGAGCACTCTATCAGTCCGCTTGCAGCCTCCAAGCGGTCGATATAGGGCTTGAGTTCTTCAGCAAACGTGTGGTCGTAGATACCCTGAATGGGTGCGGTGTCGTCGTCGTCGTCCGACTTGATAATCGTCGAGATATCCAGTCGTCCCACGGTACCGTCGTTCACCATCTTGAAGAAGAATTTCTTGGCATTGGGAGGGGTTGTTGAGGCGTTAAAGTTCCACCTTAAGGGAGCTATGCCGCTGACACTGTCGGCACCTACGCGTTCCTGACCAGCGTCGGCATTGTCGAATGCCTTACGAATCAGCAGTCCCACTTCGTCCACCGTCCCCTTCGATGTCACTTTCTTCAAGCCCTCTATCTCGTCCACGATGGTATAGAGAAATCGCTGACCGTTGTTGTTGACATCTACGATGCGCTGGTTAAAGACAGCGTCCGTCAGGTTGTCTATCAACATCTGAATGCAGATATCAGTGGGTCTGGGGTCTTTCTTCTGCTTCGCGCCGGGATTCTTTTGTTTCCATTCCGCCTCGCGCTGGCGGTTGGGCAGGTCGCGCTGCCTAATGTCCTCCATGATGTACTCGATAGGCTTCTTGATGGTACCCTTACCGATACTCTGACGACCTATCAGTACGTTCATGAAGGTAGCCTCGTGCTCCACGTTATCCCAGTAGCGAAACTTCACACCGTGCAGATGAGCACCCAGCCCAGGGAACACCGCATTGGCCACAGCCGGCTTGTAGAACCAAGGAACATTCTTGGTGAGCAGTCTGATCAACGGCGGCAGTTTCTTCGGCATTGGTGGAGGTGTAGTCAGCGTGCCACCACAAGCCTCTACTGCCTGCTGCGACTTCAACGCCTGCAGCACCTGCTTCAACCTGTAGGGCATCCCCCTGCGAGGCTCCTTGAGCGCATTCTCAAGGGTCTTGCGCCACTCTGTCTCTTCCTCAGAAGTGCACAGCGGAACCGACCCTATTGTGCACTTTTTTGTCCAGTAGTTGGGGATGACCTGCATCATCTTCTCCAGCGAATAGTCGCAGATGCTTCGGAGAGTAGTAGCGAGTTCGAAGGTCAGTGCGTTGCGGTCGCCCTCTGAAGGTTCCTTTCCGTCGTTATACAGTTCCCAATACTTCGCGATGATATCTTTGAAGGGAATGCCGTGGTAGTCGCTGGGGAAAAGCCTCCCCCTATCCCCCTCCGACTGGAGGGGGGATTCATCACTATCGGCTTTCTCATGCGCCAGTTTCTCCTCCCCTTTGGGGAGGCAGGGAGAGGTTATGAAGATTGCATCGTCCAGGTAGATGAGCTCGTTCTCCGTTGTCGTGAAGAACACGCGGGTGATGTCCTTCGCACCCTTGTCGAACTCAACACCCAGCAGCTCTGATGCCCACTTCAGGTTCTCTTCCTGCGAAAGGTCAGCACGGCGACGGAACACCAGGTGATAGCCACCGCCACGGGCACTCTCTTCGAGCATCAGCAAACCCAGCTCATCTTTCTTCGCGAGTATGCGCCCACGGACCACGGGCATCTCCTCAACCGTCAGGTGGTCGATATCCATGCCCACGGTGGTGCTCATGCGTTTCGAGCCTTTCAGCGTGCCGTCGTCGTTGGGCAGACACGAGTAGTTCATCTGCACCAGCTTGTGTTTCAGCGACGTATCGCCGCTGCGTATGGCAGTCATCAGCTGCTTCTGTTCACCGCCATTTCTCTGGCTCATATACTCCTCTCTCGACAGGACGGGCCGCATCCTTTTCGCCCCGTCCTCATAAAAAATCACGTGTACACTCATAGAACTTCAATTCTTCAATTCTTCAATTCTTCAATTCTTCAATTCTTCAATTCTTCAATTCTTCAATTCTAAAAATTAGGATATCCCAATTTTGCGTTCAAGAATCGCAGACCGTCGAGCGTCCACGTCATATAGACCTTCACCCTCTTCTGTCCCTTCAGACTATAGGACACATGCGTGCGCAGGCGCGTCAGGTTGCGGTCGGCCAGATCGTCGCTGATGTTCCAACGACCGTGGCGGCGGTACTGTATGCCCATGTCGCGCAAGATGGTGTTGAAGTCGAAGGTAGTCATATTGAACGTCTTCGCCACCTGCGTCGCCGTCAGCGTGTCCTCAGCCTCCTCGTTCAGCATGCGCAGTCCCTCGCCGATAATCTCATCGGCCAGCGAGAGAATCTCAGTCTCCTTTGCCAATAGTTTGGGAGCGTAACGGCTCCCCTCTCTAGTTGGAGAGGGGTCGGGGAAGAGGCTTCTCCTTTCCAGTTCCTGCCAGCGCAGCACCAGCTTGGCTCGCGCCTCGTCGTTGAACTTCGTGGCAATGTAGAGACACTCGGTCTTGGTGAGTTGGTAGCAAGGGCGAAGTTGGCCGTTGGCATCCTTGTAGGACCCCAATCGAAAATTCGATTCGGCTATTTTCATCCACGCAGGCTCCATTTTGCGAATAGCCTCCATTACGTGAAAATGTTGTTTCCCCGTCAGCTCCGCGATTTCGAGCGACGTCATAGTTTGTTCTTTATTAATATTAATAATGTGTGTCATAATGTTGAGTTGATTTTTTAGCGAGAAGAAGTTTTCGGATTCCTTGGCCATTTACTCGAGAATATCCTCCTCGGCTTCAACTCATGGGTTTGTTTTTCCTACGGATTATACGGATTTTACAGATTAAATTATTTAAAGGAATAATATTCGTAAAATTCGTAAAATCCGTAGGCCATTACATTTTCACAATCTCAGTAGCCAGAATCTCTTGAAATGTCTGCCCCTGATACTCGTGTGTAGAGAAACGAAGCGTGGCAATCACGATGTCACCTTCGTAGAACCTGCACGCCGCCAGATTGCCCAGCATGGCGCACACATACTCGTTTTCAAACTTTCCACCACCCAGTTCGCGCAACACAATCGTGCACTTCTGAATGCTGCCACTGTCACTCTTCGATGACTGTACGCTGAAGGCCTCGCCCTGGCGTACCACTTTCAAAATCTTTGTTTCCATTCTTTTTGAGTTGTTTTTTAAGTCCTTTCCACCAGCCTACCGGTGGGGTCGTTGTTGCAGTAAGTTTGAGAGCGCTTGTCGTTCGTTGACGATGCAAAATTAGGCATAAAAAAAGGGTGCATGAAGCAACGTCATGCACCCCTGTAGGTTTTTCTGTAGGTTCTGTAGGTTTTTCTGTAGGTTTTACGCTTTGTCCCTTTCCTCAACGGCATTTTTATACGCCTCCATCAGTTGCAGCACCCGCTGCTTGGCACCGTTCTGTGCCCACTTGTCCACATGCAGACGCATATAGGGATTGTTTCTGAACGTATTCGACAACAACCCCTCCTGACAGTGGAAGTCGCGTTCAAACTGACTCATGTTGTTAGCATAGCCGTAGCAGTCGCGACAGATACAGAAGATCACCGCCAGCGCACTGTCGCCCCAAAAGTACTGTCTCACATTTTCGGCACACTTCGCCAGCGTCGTCACGTCAGGCAGTTCCGTGTATTCAGTAACCCCGTCTTCCTCCACCGTATGCCACTGTCCGCTGCCGCCTTGCACCAGCGTCACCTTACCACCAGCATTGACCTCTATGTTCGGTCCATAGTTGTTCTTAATGTTGAATCCCATTGTCTTTTCTTATTCTATTTATGTTGCAAACGGTAGAACTCTTTCTGTTGCTCAATTTCGCGTCGCAATTCCTCCTCAGTAGGCATATACGTCATATACTTGGCTGCAAAGAGTTGGTCACTGTCATTCAATACGGAATAACGCGCAATTGTATTGTCTGTATCTGTACAAAGCAACACACCGATGGTGGGCAGATCGTCTTCGCCTTTTACTAAGTCATCATACATACGGACATACATATCCAGCTGACCAATATCTTGATGTGTCAGACGATGGGTCTTCAACTCGAAGATGACGAAACGTTTCATCTTGAAATTGTAAAATACCAGGTCTATATAGAAGTCTGAGGTCTGGGTCACAATATGCTGTTGGCGTTCTACGAAAGCGAAACCACGTCCTAACTCCAAAATGAATTTTTCAAGATTATCAATTAGGGCTTGTTCTAATTCGGATTCTGAATATGTAGAATGACGGCGAAATCCCATAAATTCAGCCACCACGGGGTTTTTGATATACTCCAGCGGATCTTTATCTGATAAGGACGGAAGGTCTTCTGTATTGGCTGGAAGTTGAGCAGCCAAGCGACGCTCGAAATATTGCGACGAGACATTTCTATCCAGTTCGCGTACACTCCACATGCCTTTCGAAGCATTCTCCAAATACCACCATCTGGCTTCTGGACTTGCTACCGACAAAACACGACGAATATGAGACCATTCAAGATTGTGAACACACGTGTTCACTTTTTCAAGGTCAGGAAAAAGCAAGTAGAACTTCTTGTAATAATCAAGGTTTCGCTTGCTATAACTTCTGCCATAAACAGGGACTAGACTCTCCGAGAGATTCTTCATAAGTCCAATGCCGTAAGCAGCTCGCCTCTCTCCATTTTGTTCTTCTTCTACAATGCGTTTTCCAACATTCCAATATGTAGCAATAACAATCTGACTTACATTTTCATAGGCCTGTTGGCGTCCATGTTCAATGATAGAACATACATCATGAAACAGCAAGGTTTTCTGCTGGCCTTCAATCACTATATCTTTTATTTTTTCTTCCATATCTAAAAAAGTTTTTTCATCGTCTTTTCTTCTATTCTATTATCTTGTTAGGCAAGGACAACGTGCCGCCATGTTGCTCAATGTTCGGCCCATAGTTCTTGTCGATGTTTGTATCCTTATTACTGAAAAGCTCCAGGTGCAGATTCACGTTCTGCGGAGCCCTCACGCCCTCTGCCACAGGTGCGCTCTCCATCTCCCTGCGCGCAGAGACAGCCTCAACGAAAGCAATGCCAGACACCAGTTGCCACAACACCTCGCGGGGGATGTGCATGTAGAGCAGCTTCGTCACAAAGTCCTCCTTATTCTCCAACCACTCTTCATACATCGACTCCGGGAAAGTCTCCAGCTCCCTCTTCACCTCATCGACATCATACTTCTGGCGACACACCAGCAGCGCCTTGATAGTCTTCGGCTCGGAAATCAGGCGCATCCAGTAGCTGAGCACCTCGCCTCCCTGCGACTCGCGTCCCGCCCTTCCAAAGGCCATCCTCAGCTCCTCCGTCAGCTCATAAAACCTCTCCTCGTCCGTCTCCATCAGGCGCAGACAAAGCCTGCGGCGGAAGTCGCTCATCTCGCCACTCAGGTCGTAGCGCGACAAGGTGCAGAACCTTATCGTGAGTGTTGAGAAGTTCTCCCACTCCTCGTCGCTCCACCCCTCATACTCATCCAGTCGCTCGCTGATCTCATCCATCATATAGTCCAGCGCCACCATCTCCTGCGTAGGTTTCAGTCGCGGTCCCGTGTATGTCCATTCCAGATACGACGTTGCAGGATACAGGTCCTCCACCTCGCCCAGCGTCTCCACACCGCACTCAAACAGCAGACAGTTATGCACACTGTTCACCTCCGCCACGCGTCCGCGCAGCGACTGTCTGCCACTGCCACGCAGCGCCTGCCAAGCCTCCTTTTGGTCATACGAGGCCACATAGCCCACATGGCGTCCCTGCCAGTCGTAGGCACTCACAGCATTAGCATCATACTCGTTGGCAGGGTCAGGCCTCAGCGTCATAGCACGCCCCTCAGCCTCGGCAAGAAACTCGCCCAGACACTCGCTAACATCCCAATAAGGCAACGCCACAATATGTATCTTAAACATAAATAGTTAAGTGTGTTTGTATTGGTTGAAGAGAAATTGGAGTGCAAAGGTACAAAAAATCCCGCTCATTATGGCAACGAACGGGAAAAAAGTGCACAGTAGGGTCGGTTCCGCTGTGCACTCTATTCTTATTTTTTCTTTTTTACAAATTTAAACTCATCAAAAACCATGTATACACCCTCGTCTTCAAGTACATAACAGCCAAGACCTTCTGATTGATGATACCAAGTGCATCCCGTTTTGTCTATGTAATAATGCATATTATAATTATCATCTTTTTTAACAATAGTAACATCCTGGTATTTCTCTGGATGTAGTTTGTAATCCTTTGCTATTTCGTCACATTTGGCAAAATACGCTTCTGTCTTTTCTACTTCAAATGCAATTTGGGGCTTGAAATTTAGAGGGTATCGATTTCCATCGGTACCATGTACGTAATAATGTCCGTCAGACTCTTCATAGTCGTAGCCATATTCGTCCAACTCGGCCGTTTCAATTTCAATATATTGGTTACCCGACTTCAAATAGTACTTGTTCGGCCATACGTAGCCGTCTGTAAGCTTATAGCTTGCATATATGTCTTTGTCGTACTGTACATATTTCTTTAGTAGATAGCCAGTTTCTTCCGCATAGTAAATCTTCGACTTTTTAAGATTGATGAAATACAGTGTCTGCATGTCGCAAATCAAGTGACATCCCAGTCCGGTATCTTCAGTCTGTTTTGAGAGTTTTTCGTTAACAGTAAAGACATACACCAGACGACAGTCTTTATACTCATTTTCTATCTCTAATGCATCATTTTCATCACGAACAAACACCTCTAGTCCGTTTTTCTTGAGCAATGGCGATATGATGCCGACATAGCCGTAGTCTATATATTTGGTCGTGGAATAGAGAATGTTAGTCTGAGGCACATCGAAACAGAAAGACCACGTATTTAGGTTATAATTTGTCTTATGAACTTTTTCTACAATATAGAAAGTATCAGCAAGTAGTTTATTGCGCTCCGTTTCCATTTTTTCTTAGCAACGACGAAGTGCACAACGGAACCGACCCTATTGTGCACTTCGTGTGAATGCGTATGGAAGTGTTCGTATCTTCGATAAGTTCTTTGTGGTCGCAAATTGCGACCGCAAAAGTGCAATTGCCTTATCCTCTGGTGAGTTTGCAGTCGCAAATACGAAAAAAATGCAAAATTTCTTTCTATCTTGAGATTATTACTGTATATTTGCAAAATCTATTAACTAAAAACATGATAATTATGGGAAGATGGATTATAGCAATTGTTGGCCTTGCAATGTTGACTTCATGTTCAGTAAAGACAAATGAAGAAAAAGCCCGTGAACTAGTCGAGCCACAAGTAAAGGCTAGTTTGATAAAGCCTGAGAGTTATGAATTTGCCCAGATGAAACTTGATAGCTGCTTCAGCGATGATGGTGAGCGTAATCCAGAAGCATTTGTGTTTGCCATAAAGGTCGCAAAATTGTATAAAGAGTATAAGGAATACAAGAAAAATGCAGAGGATGCAGAATCCTCGATGACCATTTTTGCCCCAACATTTGGTTACCAAGATGCTCACTCTAAGCAAAAGCAGCTAAAGTATAAAGCAGAGATGGAATTGGCACAGCGTAAAGCAGCTGCAACTAAGGGAAAGATACTGCAACTGTATAAAGACAACGAACAATTGTTTAGGAATATCCAGTCTGGCAAACATGAATTTACAGGATGGGTCGTAGCTTTTGGCTATCGTGCAGAAACAGTTGGAGGCTTTAAAACGATGGGCGTAGGATATTACTTCCTGAATAAGGATTTTACCGAGATCACTCATAGTTTTTCAGATGAAGAAATGTCTGATATGCAGTATGCAGGACTAGATGACCTTCAATATGAATTTGAGGATGATTTAAAGGAAATATTCAATAAGGAATAAAAAGTGCACAACGGAACCGACCCTATTGTGCACTTTATTGGATTTTACGGATGATGCCGAAGCTGACACCCGTCAGACGGCTGATCTGTCGGATGCTGGCACCATAGTCTTTCAACTGTTTGATGATGCGGTTGCGCTCCTCCTTCTCGTAATGTTGCAGGCTGGAGGTGCTGGCACCGCCCATGAGTTCGGACAGATACTGACGGGCTTTCTCATCGCTTACACGCTGTTCCGTTTCGTTGTCGAAGTCAAGGATGTTGAGGGCTTTGGGAAGCAGGTCGTTCACCAACTCGGTAAGTTCTTTTTCCGTAATGCGACTCAGCACATGCTGGGTGGTGCAGACAGGTACAGCGCAGGTCTTCGTCTCGTCATATTCACACCAGCTGCTCCACGTATAGCGATCAACCGTCGAGACAATGCCTGCAGCCACAGGGTTCTGGTGAATATACCTCATCAACGTCAGGAAATACGCCATATCGTTGACGGGCTCGCTCTTGAAACGGTCCTGAAAAACCTGACCCGAATGTTCGTATTTGTAGTTGAAATACTGTGCATAGGAAATGGCGATACTCTTAATGGGTGGGACCAACCCCTCTTCCAGTTCGCGTACCAACAGATGTACGTGGTTCGACATCAGACAGTAAGCATAGACGATGCAATGGGCGGGCAGCGGCTTACCAGCCTTGTCCTCCGGATGCGTCTGCATACGCAGTAGCTTCAGGAACTTCCAGTAGTCACCCCTATCCTCGAAGATGTCCTGGTGATTGATGCCGCGCATCATCACGTGGTAAATCCCCGTTCCGCTCTTCTCTCTTTGTTTTCTAGGCATACAGGTTCAAAGTTTCTGCAGGCAAAGATACAAAATAATAATATACCAAACAAAGAAATGGCCGAAAAAGTGCACAGTAGGGTCGGTTCCGCTGTGCACTCGCTGTTGCAGCTGTTGCAGTTGTTGCAGTTCAAAAAATGGTTATTGAAAAGTTGAAAATTAACTCTATATTTTTATATATATAAATATATATATAAATATAGAAGTATTTTTAGGGTATAGGAATAGCTTTTATGGAACTGCAACAACTGCAACAAGTGCAACAAAAAAATATTCTTCGCCTACATTCGTAAACCGCAACCGCAATGTTGTATCTTTGCACCAGAAATACGAGCAGCGGAGGATGGAGGTGCCAAACGGAGCGTTTAATGCCGGCAAACGGGACGAATGGGGCCACCAAACGAAATCCAACAACCAACCCCTCCCTACCCTCCCGAGGGAGGGAGCAAGAAAGTCTCCCCTCGGGGAGATCTAGAGGGGGTTATTATTAACCATTTAATACCTTAACACTATGCCTGTACTTTACAAAACTTATGTGAACCGCGTGAAGAACTCAAAGATGTTCGGCAAGGTCTATGCCCGCATCGTTTCGCTGAAGACCATGACCTACCCTGAGCTGTGCAAGCACATGGCGGAACATAACTCGGTGTATGGCACCGATGTCTGCCTGGGCGTTGCCAACAAGTTGCAGTCATGCATACTGGAGCAGCTGATGGAGGGCAAGAAGGTGCAGTTTGGCGACCTGGGTACGTTCTATCTCTCTACGCACACCACGGGTGCCGACTCTGAGGAGGAGTTCAGCCTGGCGTCCAACATGCACGGAATATACCTGCGTTTCCAGCCCAGTCGCATGGATCTGAACGACCTGACGTCGAAGTCGCTGAAGAAGCGTGCATCGCTCCTTAACGTCAAGGAGTTGGCGGGAATCGAGACCGCGAGTCAGGGGGATTAGAGCTTTAGCCTGCTGCGCAGGGAAGGTATAGCTCGACGTAGGCGGCCTCAATCGCGGAAGTTTTAGCCTGCTTCGCAGGGAAATTTTTCAAAATTCGATTCAAAATTAAACAGGATCTTTTATCCCTTCGGCTTGTGTCAGACAAGAAAAAAATAAAAATGAAAAATTTTGTTTTCAATTCTGGAAAATTTCCGCCGTAGGCGTTCCAACCAATGAAAACTTTATTTTACCTACGGATTTTACGGATTTTACAGATTAAATTATTTAAAGGAATAATATTCGTAAAATTCGTATAATCCGTAGGCCTTTAAAAACAAACACTTAACCTAATAATACTATGAAGAAACTGGAAACTTGGAAGTTTGTGCTGCAAACCGTCATCGCCATCCTTACGGCGATCGCCACTAGCCTCGGCGTGGCAAGTTGTATGAATTGACCCCTCCCCATCCCTCCCAAGGGGAGGGGGCTGGAAATAAGCAAGTCTCTCCCTTGGGGAGATTTAGAGGGGGTCGGTTTGCGCCATAGGCGCACCACTTCTCACCTCTCACTTCTCACTTCTCACTTCTCACTTTAAACAACAAAACAGCGCACCCTGAATAGGTGCGCTGCTTGTTGTTTAGGTGGGGTTTATTATTGTTTCCGAACCGGCGGCTTAGAAATTGAAATACAGACCGAAAGTCAGATTGGTGCCGCTCAGATCCACACCGACTTTTGTGATGTTGTTGTCGTCGCCATCAGGATTGTACTGATCGAAACCAATGAAACCTAAGTGAGAAACAAAACTAATATTGTCTGTCAGGTTAACAGCCAAACCAGGCTTAACGCCAAAAGCAAGTTCTGTCCAGTCAGCCTTTGAAGCAGAGGTAAAATCGATACCGCCATCTACAAAGAAATTAACCTTTCCAGCCTTGAAGAAGGTGTAGCGTGCATAGGGATTGAATGTGAAGGCACTTTCGCTCAGGACATTAACACCATTAACACCATTAAATTTGTCGCTTACATAACCGATAACAGTACCTACTGCCCACTCGTCGTTAAGGTTATAGCCGATTTCAGGCAATAAGGCGAAGGCTGTCTCACTCTTATCACCAGCGAACTTCTGACTACTCCAAGAGTCAACAGAAACACTACCACCAACGTACCATTGTGCATTCATAGTCATTGTTGCGAAAACAGCAACCAAGGTCATTAAAATCTTTTTCATTGTTAGATATTTTAAATGGTTTAACTTACGCTCCACGCTTTCACGAAAGAGCCTTAATAGATTTAATTCGGGGGCAAAATTATAAAAAACTTTGTATCGTGCAAAATTTTCCTAATATTTTTTTAATTTTTCAGTCAATTCTTTGATGTTTCCTTGGCAGTTTCGGTGGAAATACGTATCTTTGCACGACCATTCAACATTATTATATATATAATGAGCGAACAAATAAAATTCATTGCAGGTCCCTGCGTCATCGAGTCGGCTGAGCTGCTCGATGTGGTGGCAGCCCGATTGGTGGACATCAACAAGAAGCTGGGTACCGACATTATATTCAAGGCCTCGTTTGACAAGGCCAACCGCACCTCTATTCATTCTTTCCGTGGCCCCGGACTGGAGAAGGGCTTGCAGATGCTGGCCGACGTGAAGGCGAAATACGGTCTGCGCGTGCTGACCGACATTCACGAGTCGTGGCAGGCAGAGCCTGTGGGCGAGGTGTGCGACGTGATTCAGATTCCCGCCTTCCTGTGTCGCCAGACCGACCTGCTGGTGGCTGCAGCGAGAACGGGCAAGACAGTGAACATCAAGAAGGCGCAGTTCCTGGCAGGGCGCGACATGCGCTACCCGGTGGAGAAGGCCCGCGAGGCAGGTGCCAAGGAAGTGTGGCTCACGGAGCGTGGCAACATGATGGGCTACGGCAACTTGGTGGTGGACTTCCGCAACATTGCCGACATGAAGGAGATAGTGCCCACGGTGGTGATGGACTGCACGCACAGTGTGCAGCGCCCAGACGCCCAGGGTGGCAAGACGGGTGGTGACCGTCGTTTTGTGCCCTCGATGGCGCTGGCAGCGAAGGCTTTCGGTGCCACGGGTTACTTCTTCGAGGTGCACCCCACCCCCGACGAAGGCCTGAGCGACGCCGCCAACATGTTGGAACTAGACAAACTGGAAGGGTTGATAAAAGTGCTCTTAAAGCCTACGGAGTGATTAATAAAATCCTCCTACGGCAAAAAGAAAAAACCTCCTACGGATTATACGAATTATACAGATTAAATTTTCTACCAAGAAATAAATCAGTAAAATCCGTAAAATTCGTAGGCAAAAAAGAAAAAACGCTTATATATTAAATATGTATTCGATAGAGGAACTCAGAAAGAAATATGACGAAGGGACCTACAAAATCATAGGTGCTGCGATGGAAGTACATCGCCATCTAGGATGTGGTTTCCTTGAAGCAGTATATGGAGATGCTCTTGCTATCGAGTTTGCAAACCGTAATATTCCATTTGAAAGAGAGAAAACAGTAAACATCAATTATAAAGACGTAACACTCGCACACTACTACGTTGCAGATTTTGTTTGCTATGACAGTATCATTGTAGAATTGAAAGCTGTTGCAGAACTGAACAAGACCTTCGACTCGCAGGTGCTAAATTATTTAAATGCCACAGGATATGAAAGCGGACTGTTGATTAATTTTGGAGAACAAAGCATGAAACATCACAGAATCTTCAATGCATCCAAAAAAAGAATAAATCAGTAAAATCCGTAAAATCGTAGGCAAAAAGAAAAGAAGAGAACCTCCTACGGATTACACGAATTATACAGATTAAATTTTCTACCAAGAAATAAATCAGTAAAATCCGTAAAATTCGTAGGCAAAAAGAAAAGAAGAGAACCTCCTACGGATTACACGAATTATACAGATTAAATTTTCTACCAAGAAATAAATCAGTAAAATCCGTAAAATTCGTAGGCAAAAAGAAAAGAAGAGAACCT
>Ga0265298_10000359_pt1 | contig 68437 bp, 53 predicted proteins | sample AusTroGonzalo_MG_3_FD_193486 | JGI IMG/M metagenome (GOLD analysis project Ga0265298, IMG submission 193486) | Bovine rumen microbial communities from tropical cattle in Woodstock, Queensland, Australia - Gonzalo_01 | ecosystem: Host-associated > Mammals > Digestive system > Stomach > Rumen ... | reverse complement strand
TCTCTTTTAAATTGACGGTTCGTATTACCCTTGGACATACTCCCTAAAAAGAGCACGCCCGTCGTACTACTTGTCTGTATGAAATCTACTCAAAGATCGTGCTTCCTTGCGGAAAGCGGATGCAAAGATAGGGCGAGTTTAGATTCTGGCCAAACATTTTGATGTTTTTTTTGAGAAAAAAATCAAGTTTCAAAAATAAAGTTGGATTGCACCTACTCAACGCACTATTATAAAACCAATTGGAATTGACTCATCAAAAAAACAGGCACTATTGATAAAGAATGCCTATCTTTGCAGAGACAAACAAGCACAAAAAAAGAGTCAAAATTGCTTATAATATATAAGGTGTGAGCAGAATACTGAGAAAAACTATGATAATTATGTTCCTGCTAACGGCAGGAACTGCTTTGTTGTCTGCACAAAATCCAACAGTCAGAATAAGCGGAAACGTAAGAGACGAAAAAGGAGAAATTCTCTCCTACGTAACGGTAAAACTCAAGGATACGTCAACAGGATGTATTACAGACAATAATGGAAACTTCTCTTTTAACGGAAAGATTGACGGCCAAACTCTAATCGTATCTTCATTAGGATATAAAAACTATGAGCTTCCGCTCTCCAGCAAGACCGTATTTCCACTAAATATTGTACTTCATTCTACAGCATACGATCTGGAGGAAGTTGTCATTAAGCCGGTAAAAGAAAAATACTCCAAGAAAGGCAACCCTGCCGTTGAATTGATTTCAGAAATCATTCACCGCAGAAATCAAGACAATCCGTTTAACAACGATTATGTTTCAAGAGACCGTTACGAAACTTTCGTGGTGGCTCTTGATAACTTCACTGAAGAGAAGCAACAACAAGCGATGTTCCGTAAATTTCCATTCCTAAAGGAGTTCATTGACACATCGAAAGTATCAGGAAAACCTATTCTCAATGTCTCATCACGAGAACTTGCAGCTACAGATTTTTACCAAAAGAGGCCATCAAGAAACAAGCAGAAGGTTCATGGCAGAGAGTGGATTGGCATAGAGGATTTTCTTCCGGATGAAGAGGTGCGCGCAGCTGTCGAAGCCACCCTGAGAGATATTGACCTCTTTAATGATAAGGTTATTATTTTGAGAAACGAGTTTGTCAGTCCCTTCTCAGACATTGCCACAACATACTACCGATTTTATCTTCAAGACACCATAACGGTGGAAGATGAAAGATGTGTTGATCTTGCATTTGTCCCCAGAAACAGTCAGTCTTTTGGTTTTACCGGACATCTGTACATCACAACAGATTCCACGCATTTTGTCAAATGGATTCAGATGAATGTTCCATATGACATTAATCTGAACTTTGTGGAATATATGAATGTGGAACAAAAGTTTGAGAGAGATAACGAGCATGCCAGATTATTGACATATGAATGCATCACAGCTGAGTTGAAACTATATGATTTCATAGATGGTATATATGGAAGACGTGAAGTATTTTACTCCGGTTATAAGTTTAATGATGATGTTGATCGTGAACCCTTTACTCATCAGGAACATGTAATAGAATCACCGGAATCATCAGACAGAGACCAGGAATTCTGGGCACAATACCGCAACATGGAAGGCGGGACGGACGGTGACAAGACCCAGAATGTGCAAGATATGATTGCCAAGTTGAGACAAGTACCGGTCTATTACTGGACAGAACAGTTCATAAATCTTTTATTCTCAGGTTTCATTCCGATTAAGGAGGATAAGACACCTTTTTATATAGGACCTGTAAATACCATTGTCAGCTATAACGATATGGAAAAACTCAGGTTAAAACTTGGAGGAATGACAACTGCATATTTAAACCCGCATCTGTTTGGCACAGGATATCTTATTTATGGACTTGACGACAACAGGTTCAAATACTTTGGCAGACTTGAGTACTCATTCAAGCCCAAGAAAGAGCAATGGAATGAATTTCCGATTCATTCTATAAGACTGCAATATGAAAATGACATATATCAATACGGCCAGCAATACATTTATACGAACAAGGACAATGCATTGTTATCATTAAAAAGATTACCGGACAATACAATAGGTTACATACAAAACACAGAACTTACATATACTGCCGAACGCCACAGCGGATTTACGTTTACAGGAATAATAAGGAACCGTGTGAATGAAGCCACAAAATATATTCCAATGGAACGCAATGACGGTAGCGGACCCGTTAAAGAAATAACACAGACCGAATTAGAAATAGGTCTAAGATATGCTCCACATGAGAAGTTTGTCCAACATAAATGGAATAGGAAGAGCAAGACACCTGAATACCCTGTTTTCACTTTAAACCATACAATTGCACAGGCCGGGTTGCTGGGAAGTGACTATTCGATACAGCATACTGAATTATCATACCGTCAGAGGTTGATGGCTGCTCCAATAGGTTATTTTGACGTGATGTTACGAGCCGGCAAGATATGGGGACAAGCCCCTTACCCTTTGCTTATAATACCTAACGCAAACCTCTCGTACACATATCGCAAAGAGACGTTTGAGACCATGACTCCCATGGAATTCATATTGGATCAGCATCTGACCTGGGATGTGGTATATTATATGAATGGACTAATTCTGAACAGAACACCTTTGATCAAACATCTGAAACTAAGAGAAGTTCTATATTGTCGCGGCACCTGGGGCTCACTCAGCGACTGCAACAATCCGGATATTGATATGAGCGGTAAAATATTCTCTTTTCCCACCGACCGCAACAAAGCCACAGGTACAGTAATGAAAGAACCTTTTGTTGAAATAGGAGCAGGAATAGAAAACATATTCAAACTGATGTCAATCAACTGGTTTAAAAGAATGACATACAAAAACAGCCCCGATGTTGACCAATGGGGCTTAAGAATAGCAGTACATCTGCAATATTAAAAATACTCTTCTGAACTGTTCTTGAATCTGAATTCCGGCACCTGCTTTAGCTGAAATCTATTCTTCCTGGCATTTCTCTTGATAAGCTTTTCCCTACGCTTCTCTATCTTTTTCACATTATCAGAAAAATATATAGTAGCTAACTGTGAAGCATCTGTTCCGCCCAAATAATCACAGAACTGTTTCTCAAACCCAGCACGTTCTTTCAGGAACCATTTGTTATTTACAGTAACACTGTCCATTTTCTGGGTATATGACACATACAATACTGAATCAATAAGGGAAAAAGAGGCTCCGAACATATAAATGTCAACTTGTCGGGAATTTTTATCCTGTTTCTGATTACGCATTTTCGCCAAATCGCTCCGGCTCATCTCCAAACCTTCACCCTTATTTAGTGTAGGGTCATGAGACCTGTCTGCAGTCTGAGCCTGAACAGAAAGGACAAGCAGGAAAGCGACTGCAGTGAAAAGAGATTTCAAAATAGAATTCATATCAACCCAGATATGATTTGAGCAGTTTACTACGGGAGTTCTGACGCAAACGACGAATGGCCTTCTCCTTAATCTGACGGACACGCTCACGAGTAAGGCCGAACTTATCACCTATCTCCTCAAGAGTCATCTCACGGCATCCGATGCCAAAGAACATACGGATGATATCCTTCTCGCGGTCTGTCAGGGTTGAAAGTGCACGATCAATCTCCTTGGATAATGACTCATTAACAAGAGTCTTATCAGCCATAGGTGAATCATCGTTGACAAGAACATCAAGAAGGCTGTTGTCCTCACCATCAACGAACGGGGCATCAACAGAAATATGACGACCTGAAACCTTAAGGGTATCAGCTATCTTGTCTACAGGAATATCTAGTACCTCTGCCAGTTCCTCTGGTGAAGGACGACGCTCATTGTCCTGCTCAAACTTGGAAAGAGCCTTGCTTATCTTGTTGAGTGAACCCACCTGGTTAAGGGGCAGACGTACTATACGAGCCTGCTCAGCCAGAGCCTGAAGAATAGACTGACGAATCCACCATACAGCGTAACTGATGAATTTGAATCCACGGGTTTCATCAAACTTCTCTGCAGCCTTGATAAGACCGAGATTACCCTCATTTATGAGGTCCGGCAGACTTAAACCCTGATTCTGATACTGCTTAGAGACTGATACGACGAAACGCAGATTGGCACGCGTGAGTTTTTCAAGAGCGGCGCGGTCACCCTTGCGGATACGTTGTGCAAGTTCAACCTCCTCCTCAACCGTGATAAGTTCCTCACGACCTATCTCCTGCAAATACTTGTCAAGTGATGCGCTTTCACGGTTTGTTATACTCTTTGTAATTTTAAGTTGCCTCATTTTCAGTATGTAACTTTAATATTCTATTAAGACTTGAGATCGCCTATTATTCTTAAATAAGCGAATTGGGTGCAAATTTACTTATTTTATTAGAGAAAACTTGCTATTTATGCATAAAAAATTGAAGCGGCCTGGACCACTTCAATTTTATGCAAATGCTATAGAGTGGAACTTACTCTTCTGAAAGATCTACAGAATAGTATGCCCTTCGACCCGAAGGATAAACACCGGCAATAAAGAGAACCGGATCAGATGAGCCTGACGCCTCCTTGTAAATCTGCTCGATGTCATCAACAGACCTGATCTGTTTGCTGTTAATCTTCAGAATGATAAAGCCCTTTTGAATTCCTGCATTCTTCAGTAATCCGTTCTTTACAGAACTGACCTGTACTCCGTAACCGATATTTAACTGACGGCGTGTCTGCTCCGGTACCTCCTGGAATGTAGCCCCCAGCACCTCCATATCAGCATTCTTTACGATATCCGTATTTCCGCGTGCATTTTTGAGCTCCACTTCATACTTTTTCTCTTTCTTGTCACGAAGCAAAGTTACGGTTACCTTATCGCCAGGACGATACTGAACGATTGTCTCCTGGAGTTCATTCATAGTCTTGACCTTCTTGCCGTTAACTGCGATAATAATATCACCCTGCTTGATACCGGCGGCAAGAGCACCTCCTCCATCTGTTACATTGACAACGTAAACTCCATCAATCGCATCACCAAAGTCAACTTCATTATTCCTTTCATCCTGTCGCATTGAAAGGACATCCCTACCCTCTATTCCAAGCATGGCACGCTGAACAGTTCCATACTCCTTCAGATCAGACACGACTTTTTTGACGATAGTGGTTGGGATTGCGAATCCATAACCGGCATATGTACCTGTAGGTGATTCCAGTGCGGCATTGATACCAACCAGTTCACCACGTACATTCACCAGGGCACCGCCACTGTTACCCATGTTGATAGCGGCATCTGTCTGGATAAATGATTCTATGCTTTCACCACCCTCATAGATTCCGATCTTTCTGGATTTGGCGCTGACCACACCTGCGGTAACGCTTGATGTCAGATTGAACGGGTTACCAACTGCCAAAACCCACTCTCCAAGTTTAAGCTCATCAGAGTCACCCATAGGAACTACCGGGAACTCATCACCTTCAATCTTAATGAGAGCCAGGTCCGTATTTGCATCGGCACCTACAAGTGTAGCATTAAAGACACGGTTGTCATTGAGTGTCACCTGAATCTCATCGGCCTTATCAATGACGTGGTTATTCGTAACAATATATCCGTCCTTGGTAAGGATTACGCCGGAACCATATCCCACCTGTGGCTGGGTATTGTACTGGCGCTGACGGGGACGTGCACCGAACATGTACTCAAATATGTCAGGTATCTCCTGATAAGTTTCCGTACGACTCTTTACGGTAGACTTGATATGCACTACGCCGTGGACAGTCTTTTGAGCCGCCTCTGTAAGATCAACGGGTTGCATCTTGCCGGCAGCAGGCATTGATGTTTGGGAGAGAGTCGTGTAAGGGGCATCGTCTTCAGACACATAAACCACACTGTGGGTTTTCTTACTTAAAAGAGTTGTTGTTATCACTGATGCACCTACACAGCAGCAGATAAGAGCTATCGAATAAGCCGCAATTTTAGTTGCTTTTTTCATAGTTAATTCTCCTATTTTGGTTAATTATTTGGTTTGCGTTAACATTTAACTCTGTCAAATATATACAACTTTCAAGCCAATGTTACACTTTCAAGCAAACTTTTGCCAATAATTAACCATAAAAACTCCAAATTAACAATTAAGGAAGAAAGAAAAAGACGGACAGAACTAACCTGTCCTGTCCGTCAAAAAACTTATTTCAAATCAATTATATCCGAAAATATCATCCAGAGATACCTGCTCGACCGTTCCGAGTGTACCCAAGAACTTAAGGTCAAGATCACTGGCGTCACCAAGTATTCCATAAATGTAAGTACGTCCCTTGACCCATTTCTGCTGGCAGGCAACCACATCAGCCATTGTCATGCCTGACAGTTTGTCATAAATAGCCTTGGCTAGCGGTTCCTTAAGACCAAGTTCCTTTGCATTGAGATAACTGTTCAGTACAGACATACCCGTAGTGCGACTTGTACGCAAAACAGACTCCAGGCCAGCCTTGGCTATCTGGAATGACTTGTCAGACTCAGGCATCTCATTTATGATAAGGTCAAATGCCTCAACTGCAGCCTTAAGCTTGTCATTCTGAGAACCGATTCTAGCATAGAAACTGTAAGTATCATCCAAATATGAGGGGGATGACAGATATGCGCCTGCACTGTAAGCCAAAGCCCTGGCCTCACGCATCTCCTGGAACACGATGGTATTCATGCCTCCCCCAAAATATTCATTGAACAGTTCAATAGAAGGAACATCCTCCATTGAGAATGACTCACCGCGGTCAGAATACTGGATGTAATTGAATTGACGTGAATCATACGGTGCAATAATAACCTTTGAATTCTCTACAACCTGCTTCTTGGTATATTTTTTATCCAGTTTCTCAAGATTATCAGAGCACTTGTGATGCCCGGCGATTATTTCTTTGGCCTTAGCCTCATCCTGCGGGCCGTAGAACAGAATGGTATGCTGCTTGCCAAGAATATCCTTGACCATACCCAACAGTTCATCAGATGTAAGAGCTATAACCTGATCATCAGGCAGAGTCACAGATTTTACATACTCGGAACCATACATCACATAACGGTTCAAAGCGCTTGAACAACTGCTCTGATTTGTCTTGGTCATCTGGCGCATCATAAGCTCATCGGCCTTGAGATTATTAAGTATGTCCTCATCAGGAATTGCATTGAGCATGAGGTCCTCAACGATATCAAGCATCTGGTCCAGATGCTCGGCAAGACCGTTTACAGAAAATGTCAAAACATTGTCAGACACATTGAAACTGTGATTGCCGGCAATCTTGTACTCCTCAAGAGCTATCTCATCAGCACTGCGTGTGGGAGTACCAAGATATGAAAGATAATCAAATGCCATAGCAAGAGCAGGATTGGTACTCTTTCCGATGTCAAAACGGAATGTGGCGGTAACAATGTCATTGTTCTCATTCTTCTTGTAAAGCATCTCAACCCCATCCTTGAGTTCTGATTTGGAGAGGTCCTTCTCATAATCAACAAAGACTGGTTCGATGGGAGCCACCTGAATTCCGGAAATCTCAGTCAGGAATGCGCTCTGCTTGTCACGGTTTGTGGCAATAGGAGTGATGGCGGGAGCAATGATTTTGTTGCTCTTGGGATTTACTCCCTGATACTTATATACTGCTACATAAGAATTATCAGCAAGGTACTTGTTAGCCCACTCTATCACATCATCCTTGGTAATCTTTGCCAGACGATCCAGTAGACCGACCTCCTCAGCCCAATCTGATCCTTTTATGAATGAATTAACAAACTGCATTGCACGGCTGTTATTGGACTCCAACTGACGCATCTGACGCAGTTTGATATTGGCGATTGCCGCCTCTATAAGAGACTCATCAAAATCACCGGTACGCAGTTTGGCAACCTCTGCCAAAAGAAGATCCTTAACCTCATCCATGGTCTGACCCTCCTTGGGATAGCCCTGAATAAGGAAATCAGAATAATCAATGCGGTCATATAACTGTGAACCAGCATAAAGTACTTTCTGCTGCTGATTAAGGTCAAGGTCTATCAGACCAGCCTTGCCGTTGGTAAGGATAGACCCTACAATACCGGCCACCTCACTCTCCTCATCCTTTTCACCTGGACAACGCCAGCCCAGAAGCAGGAACTCAGCCTCAGTGCCGTAAACCTTCCTAACAACAGGCTCTGTCAGCGGAGCCTCAGGCTCATACTTGAACTCAGGAATTGAAGGATTTGGTTCCCAGTCACCAAAATACTTCTCAATTATAGAAACAAATTCATCAGGATCAAAATCACCTGACACACAAATAGCCACATTATTAGGCACATACATTGTAGCTTTTTGCTTCTTTATGGCAGATATTGACGGATTCTTAAGATGTTCCTGCGTACCTATAACCTGCTGTAATCCATAAGGATGATGCTTATAAAGTACAGAATCCATTGCATACAGGGCATTCTCAACATCCTCATTCAGATACATGTTATATTCCTCATACACAGCCTCCAGTTCAGTATGGAAACCACGTATAACCAGATTCTTGAAACGGTCAGCCTGGATTCTTGCCCAGTTGTCAATCTGGTTTGAAGGAATATTCTCCTGATATACAGTCTGATCCTCAGATGTAAAGGCATTGGTACCCTGTGAACCTATTACAGACATCAGTTTGTCATACTCGTTAGGTATGGCTATCTCTGATGCGGCATAGCTCAAACTGTCTATAATATGATAGATAGCCAGACGCTCAGCAGGATCAGTCTTGGTGCGATATATATTGAACTGCTCCTCAATCTGATCCAGAATAGGTTTCTCAGCGGCATAATCAGATGTACCGAAACTCTCTGTTCCTTTGAACATGATATGCTCCAGATAGTGAGCCAAGCCCGTATTGTCAGAGGGATCATTCTTACCTCCATTGCGGACTGCTATGTAAGTCTGCAGTCTGGGTTGCTCCTTGTTTACGGTCATATAGACCTTAAGACCATTGTCAAGAGTGTAGATCTTAGCCTTCATAGGGTCACCCTTGACCGTCTCATACTTTGAACACGATGATACGCCGATCAGCATGAAAACTGACATGGCGAATAATAAGAACTTCTTCATATTTATATATTTGATTGATTATTCTTCAGGTAAAAACATAGGATCCCATGCAGGCAGTTTCTGCGGTTTCTTATCAAGCAGTTCAAGAATATCAGCAGGAACATATTTCTTTTCAACCACAAGGCGGAACATATATTCGTTAAACCATTCATCAGTCATGATTAGGAACCCCTTATAGCCTGATGAGGCGCCCCAGCTGTTCTCAACCATCCATTTTGCGGGAGCCCCGGAATCATCAATATCAACAGCCATAAGTGTCATGGCGTGGGATGAAGCGCTGGAATAGGTCTGAATACGCTGTTTCTTGTCCATAGGGAATTGCGTATCAAATAATGAAGCGTAATCCATATTGGCAAGATCCAAAGTCCCGTTATCTGAATTCATATACTTCTTGACGTCACAGGAGAAATACAGAGCCGTATTGTCTTTAATTGACGCAATGGCCATCTCCTTGATACGGTCTATCGGAAGATTGATGTAGACCCAATTGTCACCATCATATACATGGCGGTCATACTCTATCTCATACGTCTTGTAGTAATCTCTGACCGGATCATTCATAAACATGACATAATTGTTTTCCAGATCCTGGCCTATAAACTCTTCATAAAAACTCTTGGGAGTATATGTATTGCGGCTCACGAAATTGCCCTTGCTGTCATATCGTGACCACTCGAACTCCGTAGGAGGCACGCCCAGACACTTTACCAGAATTCCGTATATCTCAGTAAGCATCTCAACCTTACGTTTGGAAGCATCGGCTGGTTTCATATCCCGCAACTCCAAACCGAACTGACGCAGTTTTTGGGAAAGGATGGAACGCATTTCAGACGTGTTGTTACTCTGATATGTCTCCGGCATGATATCCTTGGGAACTACGCCATACTTCATTATCAGATTGGAAACGCCGGTAAATTGTCCGCCGTCGCCTATAGGATTCTTGAACAGCCAGTCAACCTCACGGTCATCAAATGGTTTGGAACGGGTATCAATTATGGCCTGAAGGAACAGATTGGACTTTTCCAGCAAATCATAGAATGAACAATAGTTCTGAGAGAACTCAAACTCGCCCAAATCATGGTTGGCAATCATCTTAGCCCTCAACACATTCAGGCCGGTAAACAGCCAGCATCTACCTGATGATTTCTGATTGGTTATACCTTTTGTGGCAACCTTGAAAGAGAAATGGGTATCAATCATTGCCAGATTATCGGCATTTACAGCCAATGTGGCAATAGACTGACCGGCAAGCGCATTACGGACTGCTTTCTCCGCAGGAGTATCACTGTACCCTTTACGGATCTGATCAAGCATACCATCTGAAATACCACCACTCTTCTGTGCAGAAAGAGGAAGAGAACCTATAGCAAGCAACAATAATAATGACGTTCTCATAATGCAAGTTTTATCTTTAAATTGCAAATATAAGTTTATTACATCGAACTGGAAGGAAAATATACGTATTTTTGCGCCCTGAAAGCTGACCGGTCTGCCGCTGTCCTTTATGGGGCTGAGGAAAGTCCGGGCGACACAGAGCATTCCACTTCCTAACGGGAAGCAGCCGGCAACGGCTGAGTAGCGCAGAAGAAAACAACCGCCGTAAGGTAAGGGTGAGAAGGTGGGGTAAGAGCCCACCAGGCCTATGGTGACACAGGTGCTGTGTGCCTTGGAAGTCGCAAGTTCATGTATACCGGCGTCAGAGGGCTGCTCGCCTGAGCCGGAGGGTGGAACGCGCGTGACCGCAAGATCACGGAACCTGCCGGTGACGACAGGTCAAGATTAATGGCAGACAGAGAAGGTACGTGTACCGACTCCACAGAACCCGGCTTACAGGTCAGCTTTTGTTTGAAAATCTCACAAGAACCATATATGAAAAGGGTACGCTGTCCCAAATGTGACCATTACAACACTTTTGATGAAACCCTCTACAAGGAGGGGCAGTCACTGGTGTTTGAATGCGAGAACTGCCGTAAGCAGTTCAAGATCCGCATAGGCACCAGCAAACTGGCAGCCACCCAAAAGGATGCCGATAGGAAGAAAGAAACAAATGACAACGGATACGGCTCCATAATGGTTGTAGAGAATGTGTTCGGATTCCGTCAGAGTTTTGCGCTGCAGGAGGGCGATAATATTATTGGCCGATATAATCCCGGTGATGTAATAACCATACCCATTGACACCAATGACCGCAGCATGGACCGCCGTCACTGCGTAATAACGGTCAAGAAGGAACTTTCAGGCGAAATAAGTTACACCTTGAGGGACTTTCCCAGCCTGACGGGAACATTCCTGTTCAACCGCATTCTTGGAGACAGGGAAAGAGTCGTAATTGAAGATGGCGCCATAATCACACTGGGCGCTACGACAATAATACTACAGGGACCTGAAAAATAAAAAAGCCGTGCATTGCTGCACGACTTTATTTCATTTAGAGATATATCATCAAACCTTACCAGGTGAAAGAATGCAGACCTTGAACCTGTAATCCCCCTGGTTATAGATCATAAAATCACTCCATTCTATTACCATTGTGAGAATACCGGTCTCTACAACCTTATTATTCCTTTCAACCATGCCACGATACACATTGAACCTTATGTTCTGCATAATCAACTTCCCTTTTTCGTTACGAACCGGAAAGACATATGGAAGAATGTTATCATGTTTGTTTTCATTATAGACATTGTCCTCATCAATCTGATACACAAGTACAGCACCATTGTTTAGCACATCTTCAGTTATCTCATCAAAACAGAACTCCTGATAGATAAAGCATCCGGGCTCACCTTCTTTACCCACGACATACCAATCCTCAAGATTGGCATCAATATAGTCAACGAACATATCTGTTCCCTGTTTTACAATCTCATAGGTCTCATATGTCCTGTAAACATCTCCGCAGCCGCATAGCAGCAACGCAGAAACAATAGTTAAAACAGCCTTTTTCATAATGGTTTTCATTTATTGGTTCATAAATAGAACGTATAAGATGACTGATTGTTAACAGCCATCCCAAAAATATCTGCAGAAAGAAATAATTTACTGCTCCCTGAAATCCTGAAGTCCAGAACTTGACTTGAGATTTTTGGTTCTGGAAGCACGGATAGTGATAGGCATTGAAACCTTGTAGCGAACCGGAACACCATTCTTAGTGGCCGGAGTCCAGCGCGGCATAGCTTTCAACAGTCTGAGGACCTCTTCATCAATAGAATAATCCAAACCTTTGAGAATACCTACATAAGTTATGTCACCTGATTTCTCAACCGTGAACTCAACCTCCATCTTTCCGTTAACAGAACGCTTCTGCGCGTCTTCCGGATACTCAAAATTATCCGAGATGTACTGATACATTTTCTCGATACCACCTTTGAACTCCGGCTGGGTAATAACATCCTCCTTTTGGGCAGCTCCTTTCGAATCTGATCTGACAGACTGTGCTGAGACCAGAGCAAAAATCGAAATAAGGGCAAACACTGCTGCTAATCTTTTCATAACAATTTTATTTAGACATGTTGCAAAAATACCTTTTTAAACCGATTCTGTCCAATAAATGGACAGACCGAACTATGTTTTTTAATTTTTTTATATCAAATAACGCCTAGGGTTAAGTCACAGCCCCAAATCTTAACATCTTTTTATAAGCAGAGTGACCACTTCAACGTGCTGAGTATGCGGAAACATATCCACAGGCTGAACCGCCGCCACCTGATAGTTTTGATCAAGCATGGCCAAATCGCGAGCCTGAGTTGCAGGATTACAACTCACATAGACTATACGTTCGGGAGCGGCTTTGAGAATCACGTTCACCACATCGGGATGCATTCCGGCTCGTGGCGGATCCGTTACAATAACATCAGGAGTACCATGCTCCGCAATAAAAGCTTCATTGAGCACATCTTTCATATCGCCGGAATAAAACTCCGTATTATAAATCCCGTTCAAAGCGGCATTAACCTTTGCATCTTCAATAGCCTCCGGCACATACTCTATTCCGATAATCTTTTTTGCACCGGCAGCAAGGAACTGTGCTATCGTACCCGTTCCGGTATAGAGGTCATACACTGTTTCATCCGGATGAAGTTCTGCCAGCTTACGTACCACTGAATAGAGACGGTATGCCTGACGGCTGTTGGTCTGGAAGAATGATTTGGGACCAATCTTAAAACGCAGGTTTTCCATCGTTTCATATATAAACTCCTCACCGCGGTAAACGTGTACGTCAAGATCACCGAAAGTATCATTGCACTTGTTGTTAATGACATACAGAAGCGATGTGATCTCAGGAAAGTTGTCAGACAGGAACTGCATTAAACCCATGAACTGCTCCTTCTCTGCCGATGTAGTAACCTTGGCCTGAACCAGAACCATGATCTGTCCCGTAGTCACCACACGAACCATCATATCGCGCAACACACCATCAAGTGAACGCAGATTAATAAAAGGTATGCCATGTTCCACCGCATATGAGTAAGCGGCATTTCTTATGCGATCCGATATCTCATCCTGAAGCTTGCAACTATTGATATGCAGCACCTTGTCAAAGGCTCCGGGTATGTGGAATCCCAATCCCGGCTGTTTGCGCTCAGCTGTATTATCAGGGGCGTCCAGAGCCGCAAGCTCCTCTGTTGTGAGCCACCGCATATTACTGAAAGAATACTCCAGTTTATTACGATAATGCATTATTTCATCAGAACCAAGAATAGGACTGATTTCAGGTAATTCCACCTTGGCGATTCTGGTGAGACAGTCAACAACCTGCTGCTGTTTGTACCTGAGTTGTTCCTCATACGGAAGGTTTTGCCACTTACAGCCGCCGCACACTCCGAAATGCTCGCAAAACGGCACTGCACGTACCTTAGAAAAATCACGGAAATTGACTACTACAGCCTCAGCATAACTGTGTTTCTTTTTCAGGATCTTGAGATCAACAACATCGCCCGGTACAGCAAACGGCACAAATACAACAAGGTCATTTATACGAACCAATGCCTTGCCCTCGGCGGCCACGCCGGTAATGGTAACATTCTCTATTATGGGCTGCTCGCGCTTCTTTCTGGACATATTTTTTTGTTTTTCGGGTTGCAAAGGTAATGAATAACTTTGGCTTTAGCCTTGGCCTTGGCAAAAACAACCACCAACTCCAAACCAAAGCCAACGCCAACGCCAAAGTTTTATCATAAAAACAACAGTACATATTATAAAAATAAGTACCTTTGCACCCGCAAAATAAACGAGGACTATTTATATCGTACGACATAAACAAAACAACATATTCTATAATTTATGAGCGAAAAAAGAGTTTACAAGTTCGGAAACGGACAGGCTGAGGGAAATGCCCAAATGCGTAATCTGCTTGGTGGCAAGGGAGCTAACCTTGCTGAGATGAATCTGCTTGGTGTACCGGTACCTCCGGGTTTCACAATCACCACTGATGTTTGCAACGAGTATTATCAGATTGGCCGCGACAAGGTTGTAGCCATTCTGAAGAACGATGTAGAGGAGGCTATCCGTCACATCGAGAAACTGATGAACTCAAAGTTCGGTGATGTTGAGAATCCACTTCTCGTATCAGTACGTTCAGGTGCCCGCGCCTCAATGCCGGGTATGATGGATACCATTCTGAACCTGGGACTCAATGACGAGGTTGTAGAGGGTCTGTCACGCAAGACAAACAACCCCCACTTTGCTTGGGACAGCTACCGTCGTTTCGTACAGATGTACGGTGACGTAGTTCTGGGCATGAAGCCCCTGAACAAGACCGATGTTGACCCCTTCGAGGCAATCATCGAGAAGGTTAAGGAGGAGAGCGGCGTAGTTCTGGATAAGGACCTGAGCGTTGACGACCTCAAGAAATTGGTTAAGCTGTTCAAGGCTGCCGTTAAGGAGCGTACCGGTCACGACTTCCCGACCAGCGCTATGGATCAGCTCTGGGGCGCTATCTGCGCTGTATTCGGTTCATGGAACAACGAGCGCGCCATCCTTTATCGTAAGATGGAAGGAATACCCGATGAGTGGGGTACCGCCGTATCAGTTATGGCTATGGTATTCGGTAATATGGGTGACACATCTGCTACTGGTGTATGCTTCAGCCGTGACGCAGCTACCGGTGAGAACCTGTTCAACGGTGAGTATCTGGTTAACGCACAGGGTGAGGACGTAGTTGCAGGTATCCGCACCCCACAGCAGATCACAATAGAGGGTTCAAAGCGTTGGGCTGCTCTGGCAGGCGTATCTGAAGAGGAGCGCAAGGCCAAGTATCCTTCAATGGAAGAGGCAATGCCCGCTATCTACAAGGAGCTCGATGCTCTGCAGACAAAGCTTGAGAACCACTATCACGATATGCAGGATATGGAGTTCACCGTTCAGGAGGGCAAGCTCTGGTTCCTCCAGACACGTAACGGTAAGCGCACAGGTACAGCAATGGTTAAGATTGCAATGGACCTGATGCACGAGGGTTTGATTGATGAGAAGACTGCCATCCAGCGCTGCGAGCCCCAGAAGCTCGACGAGTTGCTCCACCCCGTATTTGATAAGAACGCTCTTAAGAAGGCAAAGGTTCTGACCACCGGTCTCCCCGCTTCACCGGGTGCCGCTTGCGGTCAGATCGTATTCAATGCCGATGACGCTGAGGCTTGGCACAAGAACGGCCACAAGGTTATCATGGTACGTATCGAGACCTCACCTGAGGATCTGGCCGGTATGGCTGCAGCCGAGGGTATCCTGACATGCCGCGGCGGTATGACCAGCCACGCTGCAGTTGTTGCCCGCGGTATGGGTAAGTGCTGCGTATCAGGTGCCGGCGCACTGAGCGTTGACTACGTTAAGAAGACTGTTAAGATTGAGGACATCGTTCTCAAGGAAGGTGACTATATTTCAATCAACGGTTCAACCGGTCAGGTTCTGCTGGGGCAGATTGAGACCAAGGCCGCCGAGATCAGCGGTGACTTCGCTGAACTGATGGATCTGTGCAACAAGTACACACGTCTGGTTGTCCGCACAAATGCTGATACTCCTCACGATGCTGAGGTTGCCCGCACATTCGGTGCTGTTGGTATAGGTCTTTGCCGTACCGAGCACATGTTCTTTGAGGGTGAGAAAATCAAGGCTATGCGTGAGATGATCCTTGCTGAAAACAAGGAGGGTCGCGAGAAGGCTCTTGCCAAGCTGCTCCCCTATCAGACAAAGGACTTCTACGGAATCCTGAAGGCTATGGACGGACTGCCTGTGAATATCCGCTTGCTTGATCCCCCATTGCACGAGTTCGTACCTCACGATAAGAAAGGTCAGCAGGAGATGGCCGATGCCATGGGCGTAACTCTGGAGCAGATCAAAGCTCGCGTTGAGTCTCTGTCAGAGAACAACCCGATGCTGGGTCACCGCGGTTGCCGTCTGGGTAACACCTATCCTGAGATTACCGAGATGCAGACCAAGGCTATCATCGGCGCTGCCATCCAACTGCGCAAGGAGGGCATGAACCCGAAGCCCGAAATCATGGTTCCCCTGGTAGGTAAGCACTATGAGTTCGAGCAGCAGGAGGAGATTATCCGTGCTACCGCAGCCAAGCTGTTCGAGGAAGAGGGTGTCAAGCCGTTCGAGTTCAAGGTTGGTACTATGATCGAGATCCCGCGCGCCGCTCTTACCGCTGATGCAGTTGCCGCACGCGCAGAGTACTTCTCATTCGGTACAAATGACCTGACTCAGATGACATTCGGTTACTCACGTGACGATATCGCATCATTCCTGCCGGTTTATCTGGAGAAGAAGATCCTTAAGGTTGACCCGTTCCAGGTTCTTGACCAGAAGGGTGTCGGTCAGCTCATCAAGATGGCTGTTGAGAAGGGACGTTCTGTACGTCCTGACCTCAAGTGCGGTATCTGCGGCGAACATGGTGGCGAGCCTTCATCAGTTAAGTTCTGCGACAAGGTTGGTCTTAACTACGTGAGCTGCTCACCGTTCCGCGTGCCTATCGCAAGACTGGCAGCCGCTCAGGGTGCAATTGAAAATTGCTAATCGCAGTTACATATAAACAAAGGTGGCGAGCCATTCGGTTCGCCACCTTTGTTTATTATATCACCTACAAAAAGAATAGAACCAAAAGTAGGTTTCGTGGAAGTCGATGAAGGTGCTGTTAGCCTGGAACTGCTTGGGTTCAGTCTCTATGGGTTCCAGGGCCTCACAAAAGGAATCATAGGTTGAAAGTTCCTGAGCATACTGCTGCGGGAACTTGGCACGGCTGGCGCTGTCATTGGCCAGTACAAGTGCTTGCATGTAGTATGTAGGGAGTTTTTGGTATGAATCTATATTTATTCTGTCGGAGAATGATTGGATATTACCTTCCAGAAGACAGGATGCAAGATAAGCCTCATCATTATCCAACTCTTTTAGCGACTGCGACAATGCAATAGGATTTGAAATGCTGTAACAGAAGAGATGCTCCCCTATTCCACTGCCTGCAGGATTGGAATCAGACGGCAGGCTTAGCATGGCCTTGGCTCTGAGCAAGTCTATTGCCGGGTCTGACTCTTCTTCGTAACGGCCCACTTCAAGCAGGCCGTCGTAATCGCCATCTGCATAAAGACGCTCCATGTGGAGACGGCGATGAAGGTTCTCATCTGTGTTACCCAAATAACCTACCATACAGAACAGCATTGACAGTAAAAGCAGATTACCTGCAAGGGTACGTGGGCGGTCGTTGTATTCAGAACGGGGTACTGAGGCAACTAACTTGCAAATCAGAAAGAGCACTACAGCAAATACTGCAGTAACCATCCATATGGTAGAACCTTGCCCAAGCAGATTGTCACCATCAAAACCTGTAATCAATCCAAGGAAGGCTGCTGAGAAGAGATAATTGCAGGCATACAGCCCCTTCTTGAAACGCAGGATAATCCTTCCGGGTATGGCGAGCAGCAGTGAAAAAATTGTAAGCAGCGAAATAATAAAAAGAGAGCCGGACAAGTGCTCGCAAAGACTTTCATTCCCGGCAAATGCACAATTGATTTCCGCATTCAGCAGATCCCTCTGAAAGAAGAACAGCCAGCAGAACGCGAAAGCAGAGAACAGTATTCCGCACAGCCAGCGGACGCACTTGTCACATGACTTTTTTTCCATTTGCTCTGACTTTTTTAAGTACTATTGCAGAACGGGCCGGAAGATAAAGCTTAAGCCACTCCTTACGCTGTTTCTTATAGAGCGGATCAAAAAGAGTAAAGTGTTCCAGATTATCATCTATCCTGCCATATCCTCCAAATTCTATACTATCACTGTCCAGCACGGTCTTGTATGAACCCTTAGGAACAAGGAAACCGTAATCAGAGAATGAACGTGTGGGATTGAAGTTGAAGACGAACACCAGGTCACCGCGTCCGAAAGCCAGCACTTGGTCACCATCGTTATGCCAATACTCCACCACATCCTTATTCTGGAAGTTCCTGACTGCACCCAAGAGTTTTATCATTGCACGGTCAAAATCACCCAGCCAGCAATACGCAAGCTGTTTATTGTCAACCAGGCTCCACTGACGACGTGCATACTTATGGCTCCAGCCATTACCCTCGCGCGGGAAATCAATCCACTCGGGATGGCCGAACTCATTACCCATGAAATTGAGATAGCCTCCGTTTATGGTTGATGCGGTAACAAGCCTTATCATCTTATGCAGTGCTATACCTCGCGATGTCACGTCATTTCCACCGTCTTTGGTGAAATGCCAGTACATATCGGCATCAATAAGACGGAAGATAACCGTTTTATCACCCACAAGAGCCTGATCATGACTCTCCACATATGATATGGTCTTCTCATCCTTTCTACGGTTCGTAACCTCCCACCATATACCTGCCATAGACCAGTCCTCATCCTTTTTCTCCTTGATGGTCTTGATCCAATAGTCCGGTATGTTCATGGCCAAACGATAATCAAATCCGAATCCGCCATCAGTAAAAGGAGCAGCCAGTCCCGGCATGCCACTTACCTCCTCAGCTATGGTAATAGCATTAGGGTTGAACTGATGTATGACGCGGTTGGCCAGCATCAGATAACAGATGGCATCATCATCCTGATGACCGTTGAAATAATCATCATAATTACAGAATGCCTCACCCAGACCGTGGCTGTAGTAAAGCATTGAGGTTACACCGTCAAAACGGAACCCGTCAAACTTGAACTCATCAAGCCAGTATTTGCAGTTGGAAAGCAGATAATGAAGCACCTGCGTCTTACCGTAATCAAAACAGAGTGAACCCCATGCAGAATGCTCATGACGGTCACCCGGCAGGAAATACTGGTTGGGATCACCTGCCAGATTACCCAAGCCTTCATACTCATTCTTTACTGAATGCGAGTGCACCAGATCCATGATAACCGATATGCCCATACCGTGGGCAGCATCAATCAGTTCCTTGAGTTCCTCAGGAGTACCGAAACGTGAAGACGGAGCAAAGAAACTGGATACATGGTAGCCAAAACTTCCGTAATAGGGATGCTCCTGAATAGCCATCACCTGTATGCAGTTATAACCGGCAGCCTTAACGCGAGGCAGGACATTATTCTTGAATTCCATGTATGTACCCACACACTCGCGTTCCTGCGCCATACCGACGTGACACTCATATATAAGCAGAGGATCCTGCTTGGGCTTAAAGTCCTTATGCTTAAAGTGAAACTCCTTTTTAGGATCCCACACCTGTGCCGAAAAAATCTTGGACTGCTCATCCTGTACAACTCTGCGGCACCAGGCGGGAATACGGTCACCCTGACCACCGTTCCACTTGACACGCATCTTGTAATGCTGGCCGTGACCGATCATACCCAACGGAATGCGGAGTTCCCAATCGCCCGCATCATTAATGCGTCTGAGACGGAAACGCTCCTGCTCTTCCCAGCCAGAAAAATCACCTATCAGAAATATTTCCGTTGCATTGGGAGCCCACTCCCTGAACACCCAGCCGCTGTCTGTACGCTGAAGACCGTAATAGAGATAGCCTGAGGCAAAATCCGCAAGACTCATCTTACCGCCGGTAAGCTCACTCTCACGCCATAATGCATGATCATGCCGGCCTTCAATGGCAGCCTGATAAGGCGACAGCCAAGGGTCATTCTCTATTATTCTCAACATGATTTCCTGATCTTTACTATAAGTTTCAGAATGCCATCCTTTGTGATAGCCGGCGCATGCCCTTCGCCCGGAAAAAAGACCACAAACATGCCCTTTCTTACATTCAGGTATGTATCGCATAGTCCCGTATAGAACGCTACATCCTTTTCATTGCTGTAAGGCACGGATGGTTCCGGCATAAAACCGGCAGCCACATATCCCATCTCCTCTTCCGTTGAAATAGGAACCTGTATGTCAATATACTCTTTATGAGCCTCAATGGGTACCTGTTCACGTGTCTGGGCACCCTGGCTATTTACATTGACAAATAGGTCATCACCCTGCAGAACAATCCGGCCGGGTTTAAGTGAGGTGAGATCTGTAATGCGGAAAAACTCCACAACCTTACCCATCAACGGACTGATATATCCGTAACTCTCAAGTTTGTCAAGCGTATCAAGTATCATCGGTTCAATATATGATTGTCCTAATCTTTTTACCGGATTTATCTTTCACCGTAAATGTTCCTGTACGGAATCCATCTTTAAACACACCTTCAAGCCGTGTTCCGTCAGCCTCTTCAACTATACCTTCACCGTCAACCACTCCATTGACAAACGTACCTTTGAACTTGGTTCCGTCAGACAGGCTCATGGAACCGTCGCCCCACGGCATGTCATTCTGCCATTCGCCGTAGTAGCTGTCACCATTGGCCCAAATCATGCGGCCGGTACCTTCACGATGATTATCCTTCCATTCTCCGTCATATTCTGAGCCGTCAGCCCATCTGAACACGCCCTTGCCGTCAGCCAGGCCATTTTTGAGCGAGCCTTTATAGGCATCACCGTTGGCGTAGGTATATTCACCGTTTCCGGTTATGATTCCATTGCGGAACTGACCTTTATAAGAATCACCATTAGGCATTGTGCAGATTCCGTTGCCGTTCTCCATGTCATTCTTCCAGGAACCGGAATATGTATATGTGCTGCTCCTGAACTCACCCTGTCCCTCACGTTGTCCGTTATCCCATGAACCACGATACTGGGAGCTGTCACTCCAGCACATTACTCCCGTTCCGCTGCGCAGGTCATCCTCCCATTGTCCCGAATAATATGAACCGTCAGCCCACATATATACCCCCTTGCCGTCTCGTTCATCATTCTTCCATCCGCCCTTGTATACATCACCTGATGCATACTGAAGTTCACCTTCACCTGAGCGGACATTGCTGTCCCAGAAACCCAGATAAAGATCTCCGTTGGCATAATGGCATATTCCTACACCACAACGCTGTCCCTTCTCATACGCGCCCTCATAGACATCACCGTTGATATGGTCTGTACGTCCGGTTCCCGACGGCTTGCGCAACTTGAGGTGACCTGTATAGACGGAACCGTCACTGAAAACATAACGGTTCTTACGGTCTTGCCTGGTACTGTCCTGTTGCGTTCCCCTGGCCATAGACAATGCGGGGATAAGAAGAATCAACAGCAGAAAGTATAGTCTATATCTCATATTGATTGTGTACTAAGAAAACGCTCGGCTGCCGCCAGATCGTCGGGAGTATCTATACCTATTGTCTCAACATCAGTGACACCCACCTTAATGCGATAACCGGCAGAGAGCCAGCGTAACTGCTCCAGGCTTTCAGCCTTTTCTAGCGGAGCCTGCGGCAAGCGGGTTACAGCCTCCAGAACGGAAGCACGGAATGCATACAAACCTATATGCTTGTAATATGTATGCCTGAACGGCCACTCATCTTCAGGTATTCCGCGAAGATAAGGAATCACGCTGCGGCTGAAATACAATGCGTTCCAGTTATCGTCAACCACCACTTTCGGACTGTTGGGATTAGCCACCTTATCAAAAGTAGTATCGGGAGCGAAAGGCTTGACTAACGTAGCAATATCTGTTTCATCACTCTCAAAGAGGCCTTTGATAGTCTGCAGTTGAGAAGGCTGGATAAAAGGTTCATCACCCTGAATGTTTACCACAACATCAGCTTTTACGCCACACTTGCAGAAAGCCTCATAACAGCGGTCTGTTCCGCTCTTATGATCGCTGCGAGTCATTATAGGGATAAAACCACCCTCTTTTACCACATTGAAAATACGTTCATCATCCGTAGCCACGAATACATGGCCGAACACTTTAGCGGCCTGCTCACACACGCGGATTATAACCGGCTTACCGCCCAGCACCGCAAGCGGTTTGGCTGGAAAACGCGTAGAGGCGTATCGGGCAGGTATAATTGCAGCAAATTCCATCAGAAAGATTCTATTGAGTAATTGTCAAGTACATCACCATGTGCATTCTGATAGCCTGCACAAGGATCATAATCTTTTGGTATGTCAAATTTAATGCTGGGAGAATAACCCAGATTTACAGAGTCAGCATACACCTTATCCATAAACTTTCCCCATATAGGCAGAGCGGCATGAGCGCCTTGACCATGATCCATATCATCAAAGTGTATGTCACGGTCTTCACCGCCTACCCAACACCCGGCCACAAGATCAGGTGTGTAACCCATGAACCAGGCATCGGAATGGTTATCAGTTGTTCCTGTCTTACCGCCACAATCAACCTTATACAACGTGGGGAAAAGACGTGAACTGCGCAGACGAGTACCGGTTCCTTCATTCACGACAGCACGCATCATATCAATCATCTTGAATGATGTCTCCTCACTGACCACCTCGTTACTGCGTGCGGTGAATTGGGCAAGTATATTACCCTCGGCATCCTCAATACGTGTCACATACAGCGGAGACGTACGGATTCCGTGATTTACGAATGCGGTATATGCACTTACCATCTCCTGTACGGAAACATCACAAGTACCCAGACATAAGGATAAAACCGGCTCAATAGCCTGATTCCTGAGGCCGTACTCATGTAGCAGGTTTACGAAAGCGTACGGACTGAGCTGGCTCATAAGGTACGCCGTCACATTGTTGTTGGAACGTGAAAGACCCCACTTAAGGGTAACAAGCTGTCCAAGCATCTGCTTGCCGTCATCCTTAGGCTGCCATATCTGCCCCCCTTCAGTGAGGATAGTCTGAGGCTGATTGACAACTTGGTCACACGGAGAATAGCCACTCTCCATAGCCATTGAGTAGAGGTACGGCTTCATGGTGGAACCCACCTGGCGACGGCCGTCCGTAACCATGTCATACTGGAATGCACGGTAATCCGGGCCACCCACATATGCCCTGACAAATCCGGTCTTGGGCTCCATACACATGAATCCCACACGCAGATAGAACTTCATGTAACGGATGGAGTCCATTGGAGAAAGAACGGTATCAATATCACCGGCATATGAGAAGACTGTCATGGGACACGGAGTATCAAAAACCTTACGGATTTCTGATTCATCCATTCCTTGTGCAGACAGGCCGCGGTAACGGTCTGTCTGCTGCATGGCACGGGTCATGATCCTATCCACCTCAGCAATTGAAAGATGGGATGTGAACGGTGCAGTCTTAACTTTCTTCTTTGCCTTGAAGAAATCAGGCTGCAGATAATCCTGCAACTGTGCTGCAACAGCCTCCTCTGCATACTGCTGCATGCGGGAATCAATGGTGACATAAACCTTCAGGCCATCCGTGTAAAGATTATAAGGCTCTCCGTTGGAATTGAGATTCTTGTTGCACCAGCCGAACAGCGGATCCTGCTCCCAATCCAGTGAATCCTCATAATACTGCTGCATCTGCCAGCCACGATAGTTTTTGCGTTCAGGTTTCTGCTTTCTCATGATCTTGCGCAGATATTCACGGAAATAGGTAGCCTGACCAACCTTATGGTCAACCTTGTGGTAGTTAAGTACCAGTTCAGTCTCTTGAAGTGAATCTGTCTGTTCCTCTGTCAGGAATCCCGCTTTAGCCATCTGACTGAGCACCACGTTGCGACGTTCCATCGTCTTCTCCTTGCGGCGCAGCGGATTATACAGGGAAGAGTTCTTGCACATACCTATCAGCATGGCGGACTCTTCAGCATTCAGTTCTGATGGCAGTTTGCCGAAATAGGTTCTGGCTGCAGTATAAATACCTATGGCATTATTACCAAAATCATATTTGTTCAAATATAGGGTAAGGATCTCCTCTTTGGTATAGCAACGTTCAAGTTTGACAGCAACCACCCACTCTGAAGGTTTCTGCAAGGCTCTCTGAACGGGGTTGCGTGCCACATGCTCTGTATAGAGCTGCTTGGCAAGCTGCTGGGTTAGCGTACTTCCGCCACCGGCATTGTTCTGCTGCAGTATAACAGTTTTTACGATAGCCCTGACGAGCGCTTTAAAATCAATACCGGAATGTTCCTGAAAACGGACATCCTCAGTTGCCACCAACGCCTTTACAAGATACGGTGAGAGATCATCAAAATCCACCCATACGCGATTATCCTCACTGCGTGCAAACGTACCGAGCACAACTCCGTCGGCGGATATTATCTGAGTGGCAAACTTATCAATGGGATTCTCCAGATCATCAACAGACGGAGTATTGCCTATCCACCCTTTGCTGATTCCGACAAAAATGAGACACACGGTCAATATTCCTACGACAAATAGGATCCACAATCCAAGAACTATTCGTTTTATCGTCCTGCTCATTAATAAAAATGTTTTGGAACTCCCCCATACGCGGGAGCACTTGCAATATCCTACAAATTTAGCACAAAAAGACTGTATGGAAAATACTCTTAATACAAAATTTATCTTTTTAGGTAAAGTTATCAACAGGCACTTATGCAGTTGGTATTTTATTAGTAATTTTGGACTCCAAAACAAACTCTAATCAAATGGACCAAACAGGCAGAAGTCTGATTTCACTTGAAGGGCTTGACAGGAATGACATCCTGTGGCTGCTGGGGCATGCCGCCCAATTTGAAGCCAACCCTGACAGAAAGATTCTGGACGGTAAGATTGTGGCCACACTCTTCTTTGAGCCATCCACAAGAACCCGTCTGAGTTTTGAAACGGCAGTGAACCGTCTTGGCGGACGCGTAATAGGTTTTTCTGATGCCGCAACCACCAGCTCATCAAAAGGTGAGACGCTTAAAGACACCATTATGATGGTAAGCAACTATGCGGACCTTATCATCATGCGCCACTATCTGGAAGGAGCTGCGCGCTATGCCAGTGAAGTATCGCCTGTACCTATCATCAACGCAGGTGACGGTGCCAACCAGCACCCCTCCCAGACCATGCTTGACCTCTACTCCATGCTTAAGACCCAAGGCCGTCTTGATGACCTGAACATTTATCTGGTAGGTGACCTCAAGTATGGACGCACGGTACACTCCATGCTTACAGCCATGAGGTTTTTCAACCCTACATTCCATTTCATCTCACCTGATGAGCTGAAGATGCCCGATGAATACAAGGAGTACTGCCGCAAGAATGCAATACGTTTTGAGGAACATACACGCTTTGATGAGGAGACCATTGCTGATGCCGACATCCTATACATGACACGCGTACAGAGAGAACGCTTTACAGACCTCATGGAATATGAGCGCGTCAAGGATATGTTCATCCTCAAGAATGACATGCTCCGTTCAGCTAAACCTAACCTGAAAATACTGCATCCGCTCCCACGCGTAAACGAGATAGCACAGGATGTCGATGCAAATCCCCATGCATACTATTTCCAGCAGGCCAAAAACGGACTTTATGTCCGCGAGGCTCTGATTTGCAATGCCCTTAACCTTCTAAAATGACAGATATGGAAAAGACCGGAAAATCAGAACTGCTGGTGGCAGCACTTGAAAACGGCACCGTTATAGATCACATCCCGTCAGATAAGGTTTTTGATGTGGTCAATCTGTTGGGGCTCACCAATATTGACACGCCCATTACCATAGGTTCCAATCTGAGCAGCCGCAAGATGGGAAGCAAGGGAATCATCAAAATTGCAGACAAATACTTCTCAGAAGAAGAATGCAGCAAACTCTCCGTCATCGCCCCCAACATAGTGCTCAATATAATCAGAGACTATGAGGTGGTTGAAAAAAAGAAGATTGCCATGCCTGATGAAGTACGCGGCATAGTGAAATGCGGCAACCCAAAGTGCATCACCAACCACGAGCCCATGCAGACCGTATTTGATGTGGTTGACAAGACCAACGGAACCCTGAGATGCCGTTATTGCAACAAGGATATACACAAAGGAGATATAAAACTGTTATGACAACAAGACGTTATGTGCTGACGCTGCTCGCAATGCTCCTTCCGGTTCTGGCCATAAACGCCAAGGAACCGGACAAGAAAGAGAGTGACATGCCCTCTTTCACATGGGGAGCCAGAATAGGCTTTGCTGCATCCGGCACATATGTCACAAATGCCCTCATTGACGGACACAAACTCACCGATTATACTCAGGATACGCAGGTAGGAAACTTTATCGCCCTCCAGTTCAAGCTGAATTCAAAAAGATTCCTTTTCCAATCAGGTGTGGGGCTTGGTTACAACAATTCATCGTTTTACATTGACAAAAACAGCTGGAATCCTGAAGCCACGTCCAAGTCAGACATTCCCTGCTCATACTCAATGGTTTCACTGATGGTACCACTTCAGATAGGATGCAATATTGTAAACCAGTCACCGTACTGTATGTCAATATTCACAGGCCCCAGACTCAGATATATTCCCAATAAATACTTCACTTCATCCATCGGCAACACCACACCGTATGAGTTCACGGAAAAACCTGTGGACCTTCTGGTGGGATGGACTGCAGGATTAAGCGTACAGATAGGAAGAACGTTTCTGGATTTTGAATATGAAGCCACTGTGAACAACATCTCAAAATCCCTTATTGAGACCTCAGGAGCCACCCCGCAGCCCGATTACAAGCTTGAAAGACGGATGGGTATCATTTCTTTCTCGTACGGATTAATGTTCTAGAAATATAAACCAACACAATAAAATATGAAAAGAGATCAAGAGATTTTTGACATCATCGAGCGCGAACATCAGCGTCAGGCTAAAGGCATTGAGCTGATTGCCTCAGAGAACTTTGTAAGTGACCAGGTTATGCAGGCTATGGGATCATGCCTCACCAACAAGTATGCTGAGGGCTATCCCGGCAAGCGTTACTACGGCGGTTGCGAGGTAGTTGACGAGGCTGAGAGCCTTGCCATAGCACGCATCAAGAAGCTGTTCGGTGCAGAGTATGCTAACGTACAGCCTCACTCAGGCGCACAGGCTAATGCTGCTGTTCTCCAAGCCGTACTGATGCCGGGAGAAACCTTCATGGGCCTTAACCTGGCACACGGTGGTCACCTGTCACACGGTTCTGCAGTCAACTCATCAGGTATCCTCTACCACGCTGTAGGATATGACCTGAATCCTGAGACCGGCCGCGTTGATTATGACAAGATGGAGCAACTGGCACTTGAGGTAAAGCCCAAACTAATTATCGGTGGTGGTTCAGCATATTCACGCGAATGGGATTACGCCCGTATGCGCAAGATTGCCGATGAGGTTGGTGCTCTCCTTATGATCGATATGGCCCACCCCGCAGGACTCATTGCTGCCGGTCTGCTTGAGAACCCTGTTAAGTATGCCCACATCGTTACCTCTACCACCCACAAGACACTGCGCGGTCCCCGCGGCGGTATCATCCTGCTGGGTAAGGACTTTGAGGATCCCCGTGGCCGCAAGACTCCCAAGGGCGAGACCAAGATGATGTCACAGCTCATTGACTCAGCCGTATTCCCCGGCACACAGGGCGGTCCTCTGGAGCACGTTATCGCAGCCAAGGCCGTTGCATTCGGCGAGGCTCTCCAGCCTGAGTTCAAGGAGTATCAGATTCAGGTTCAGAAGAACGCCAAGAAGCTGGCTGAGGAACTGACCAAGCGCGGTTTCACAATCGTATCAGGTGGCACTGACAACCACAGCATGTTGGTTGACCTGCGTTCAAAATATCCAGACCTGACCGGTAAGGTTGCCGAGAAGGCGCTTGTTGCTGCCGATATCACCGCCAACAAGAACATGGTTCCGTTTGACTCACGCAGCGCCTTCCAAACATCAGGTCTGCGCTTTGGAACTCCCGCCATCACCACACGCGGTGCCAAGGAGGACATGATGGTAATCATTGCAGAGCTCATTGAGGAGGTTCTGAATGCGCCAGAGGATGAGGCTGTAATTACAAAGGTCCGTGCACGTGTAAACGACATGATGAAAGACTATCCCATGTTTGCATATTGATTTATCGGACAGTCATAATACTGAAAGCCCGGCCAGAAGGTCGGGCTTTTATGTTTTCATAACAATGATTAATCACATAAATAATTGCAAAAACGTAAAAAAGGCCATAATTTTACAACGCTGTTTTTTAAGTGGATATACTGAGTTGACCGGTTCTGTCTTTCACTTTTTACCATTTATAACATGCCTGTTCTGGCTTGTACTGTTATTGCTCGCAAAGAAAAATGACAGGCGCTCCCGCATGCTCATTTTATTGCTTACTCCACTATGTATTGCATCTGCCGCTCAAGCCGGACTGCCATACAGTAGCGGTAATATTATGCTTGCATCCTTTTTTATCAAGCAATTCACTACACCCATGATCATCCCGGCCGCACTCCGGTATTACTCCTTTCTATCTACCGGCCGTGAATGGAAACCTTCAGCGCATACATGGATGGCAATACCGGTCTTATTGCTCTTTGCAGAAATCATACTTTTCATATTAGCCGGAACTGACAGTTTCATAGACAGCATTGAAAATATCCCTTCAAACACACACCAAGACAGAATGGAGCAAATAATACATTTCTGCTCATTCCGGATCTTTTACGGCATACTGGCAATTGAACTGATCCTGTGGTTAATTTATGCTTCAATCAGAGCGATAAAGAAACCACGCCATTCTCAACTCTTTAATTGCACTGTTATCATAATTGCATACTCTCTTCTGGAAACAGTTATCATTTCAGCTGGAGACATTGCATCATGGCATGCATATACCATCTGCATAATTCTCTCCGTTTCAATATTCATCCTCTCATACACCGGTCTGTCAGACGATATAAACAGTATCGGTTCAGAAGACATACGCCCCGTCATTTCCATAGCAGCCGATGCCTCTCTGGACAATGTCAACGAAGGGGCTCTGCGCCGCCGGTTTGAGGATCTGGTTCTCAACAAACAAATGTTCCTTAAACAAGGAATCAGAATATCTGACATAGCCTCCATGCTCAACACGAACAGGACATATATCTCTAAACTTGTGAACAATACATATAACATGAGTTTCTCTGATTTTATAAACACATTGAGAATTGACTACGCTAAGCAGTATCTGCTACAGCACAATGAAGCCAAACAGTCCGACATTGCAACAGCCTGTGGCTTTCCTAACGCATCAGCCTTCAATAACATATTCAAGAAAACTACAGGTGTCACTCCAAAGATATGGCTGGCCACCACTCATAAACCAATAATCAGCAATGAAAGTAGTCTGTGATTCACATATTCCGTTTCTGAAAGGGGTACTTGAACCCTACTGCGATGTTTCATATGTCCCTGGCCAGGAAATAACTCCTGAGATAGTCCGGGAAGCCGATGCTCTTATTATCAGGACAAGAACCAAGTGTAACGCACAGCTCCTGGAGGGTTCCAGAGTGCGTTTCATTGCCACCGCAACCATAGGATATGACCACATCGACACCACATGGTGTGAATCAAACGGAATCAGTTGGACCAACGCTCCCGGATGCAATTCATGGTCCGTACAGCAGTACATAGGTTCACTACTTGTCAGTATGGCACGGGACATGGGTTTTAGTTTCAGGGACAAGACGCTGGGTGTTGTTGGTGTGGGCAATGTAGGCAGTAAAGTGGCGCGTCTGGCTGCTCTGCTGGGATTCAGGGTACTGCTCTGTGACCCACCCCGAGCCCGCAGGGAAGGCGCGGATGCTTTCAGAACACTGGAACAGATCATAAAAGAATGTGACATAATATCCTTGCACGTTCCGTTGTCCCTTGACGGAGATGATGCCACTTATCATCTGTTTGACAAAGCCAGGCTCTCCATGCTGAACACAAATCAGATTCTAATAAACTCCTCTCGCGGTGAGGTTGTTGACGGTGAAGCGCTCAAAGATATCCTAAGGCAGAAAAGAATACGTGCAGCCGCTCTTGATGTCTGGGAGAATGAGCCCGATATTGACAGTGAACTGCTCCAACTGCTATACTGCGGCACGCCCCATATAGCAGGATACTCAGCTGACGGTAAAGCAACCGGAACCATGATGTGCGTACAGGCACTGGGGCGTTTCTTTGACCTGCCCTGCCAGAACTGGGAGATAAGTGATATGCCACTCCCTGCGTACCCCGTAGAATTCTCTATAGATACAACCGGCAAAAAGCCGCAAAGCGTACTTGCTGAAGCTATCCTGCATTCATATGACATCAAATCAGATGATTCAATGCTCAGAAAAGATGTATCCGGATTTGAAGGACTGCGCTCCGGCTATCCCGTGAGGCGTGAATTCCCGGCTTTCAGCGTCAGGCTGATCAACGACGATTCCGGTCGTTCAACCGTTTTTTTAAGAGAAGCCGGATTCAATATTTGCGATTGAAAACATATCTTTGTAATTATGAAAATAGGAAAATATTCTTTTGGAATTGGTGACCGTTTCTCACACGAGGGGAAAGCCCAGCTCGCTGCACTCATTGAAGCTGCCGGAAAATATCCCTTTGAGTTTGTACCTGTATGGAACAAATCCAACCGTGAGCATCAGATTATAGGCACCGAACCCACCCACACGCGTCAGGAAGCAGATGAGGCAGTAAAAGCTCTCGGGTACAAGAAACCTTATTTTGTTGATGCAGACCACATCAATATGAACAACGTGGACCGTTTCATTGACGCCTCTGATTTCTTTACGATTGATGTAGCTGATTATATAGGCAAAACCGCCGATGCGGATTCTGTAAGCAAATTCGTTGACAGCAATCTTAAATACACTGGTACGTTATGTATCCCCGGTATTGATGAGCCTTTCAAGGTTGACCGCAAGCTTTTGGAATCCATGGCCGCAAAATATCTCTATGCAGCACAGGAGGCAGGCCGCATTTACCGCCACATCGCAAACAGGAAAGGTGTTGACAATTTTGTGACGGAGGTTTCAATGGATGAAGTGGATGCCCCGCAGACCCCAATTGAGATATTCTTCATACTGAGTGCACTGGCTCAGGAGCAGATTCCCGCTCAGACAATCGCGCCAAAGTTTACAGGCCGTTTCAACAAAGGCGTTGATTATGTGGGTGATACCGTGCAATTTGAAAAGGAATTCCGTGAGGATCTCATGGTAATAGACTTTGCGGTAAAAGAATTTGACTTGCCCGCAGGGCTCAAATTAAGCATACACTCAGGCAGTGACAAATTCTCAATCTACCCCATTATGGGCCGGCTTATCAGACAGTATGACAAAGGCATACACATCAAGACCGCAGGAACTACCTGGCTTGAAGAGAACATAGGTCTGGCTCTTGGTGACGAGCAGGCTCTCAACCTGGCCAAAAAGATAGCCGTATCGGCACTTGACCGTATGGAGGAGCTGTGCATACCATACGCCACAGTCATTGACATAAATCCCGCCAAATTACCTACAGCAAAACAGATTGAATCATGGAGCGGCAGTGAATATGCACGTGCCCTGAGGCATAATCTCCAGGATCCTCTCTACAACCCTGACTTCCGCCAGCTTGTACACGTAAGCTACAAGATTGCGGCAGAACTGGGCGATGAATTCTACCCCGCTCTTAAACGTAATGCAGAGGTAATAGCCCAGCAAGTAAAAGAGAATATTCAGGACAGACATATAGCACGTCTGTTTTAAACCTATTGCAAACCAGATTATTACAACCCATATGACCAACAAACCGTTCATTCATGAGAACTTTCTGCTTCAGTCCAAGACCGCAGAACATCTGTTTCACGACCACGCAAAGAAACTGCCCATAATAGACTACCACTGCCACCTTAATCCTCAGGAGGTAGCTGAGGACCACAAGTTTCGCTCCATTACAGAATTGTGGCTGGGAGGTGACCATTACAAATGGCGTGCCCTGCGTACCAACGGTGTAGCAGAGAAATATATTACCGGCGATGCATCTGATTGGGACAAGTTCCAGAAATGGGCTGAGACCATGCCCTATTGCATGCGCAACCCGCTCTACCACTGGACACACCTGGAGCTCAAGACCTGCTTTGGAATAGACAAGGTCCTGAATCCCGATACCGCCAAGGAGATATATGATGAGTGCAATGAGAAACTTGCCAGCCCTGAATTCAGCGCCCGCAACCTCATGCTCCACTACAATGTTGAGGCAGTATGCACCACCGATGACCCCGTTGATTCACTTGAATACCACAAGCAGGTACGCGAGAGCGGATTCAAGGTAAAGGTACTGCCCACCTGGCGTCCCGATATGGCAATGACCGTCGAGAACCCCGCTGCATATCGTGATTACATTGACAAACTGTCAAAGGTAAGCGGTGTATCTATCAACTGCTTTGATGACATTGTAAAGGCGTTGCTCATACGCCACAAATACTTTGAGGAGCAAGGATGCCGTCTTAGCGACCACGGAATGGAGGAGTTCTACGCCGATGATTTCACTCCCGCTGAACTGGATGCGATATTTGCAAAAGTTTACGGAGGCACAGCCCTTTCTGATTCAGAAATACGCAAGTTCAAGAGCGCCATGCTCATAGAATTCGGAAAAATGGATGCAGATACCGGCTGGACCCAGCAGTTTCACTACGGCGTAATACGCAACCAGAACAGCAAGATGTTCAAGCTCATAGGTAAAGATACAGGTTTTGACTCAATGTCACAGGTAATGACCGCCAAGGCCATGAACCGTTATCTTGACACCCTGAACAGCATGGACAAACTCACAAAAACCATAATCTATAATCTTAACCCGTCTGACTTTGAGATGGTGGGCACCACCATAGGCAACTTCCAGGACGGAAGCGTACCCGGCAAGATACAGCTTGGTGCAGGCTGGTGGTTCCTGGACCAGAAGAACGGAATGGAACAGCAGATGCAGGTTCTCAGCATGCTTGGACTGCTGTCAAGATTTGTAGGTATGCTTACTGACAGCCGTTCATTCGTATCGTACGCCCGTCATGAATATTTCCGCCGCATACTGTGCAATCTTATAGGCAACGATGTGGAAAAAGGAGAGATTCCCGCAAGTGAAATGACACGTATTGAGCAGATGATTGAAGATATCTCTTATTGGAATGCAAAGAAATTCTTCAAGTTTTAAATATTTTTTGAATTCTATATTTAACTTTACGGCCATGAATGTATAATTATTTTAATTGATACTATAGTAACCAATTAACATATGAGAAAGTTTATCCTTGGAGCATTCATCGCCAGTTTGGCGTTGTTTTCATTAACCTTTTCCGGATGCTGGGAAGAGCAACACCCCGGCACTTACTACACCTTCAGTGGCCAGACAATAGCTTCAAACCTGGAAAATAATCCTGATTTCAGCGAGTTTGTCAAAGTCCTCAAGAAAGCCGGCGTATGGGGAGAATTGTCCACATACGGAGAGCATACCTGCTTTGCACCCAACAACGCAAGTATTCAGAGATTTCTTGAAGAACGCTCCATTAAGGACGGTACTGTCTACACCTGCGTAGAAGACCTCCCCGATGAAGTGTGCGACACACTGGCCTGGACACATCTGCTTGACATTACCTGTTTTGTTGGAGAAATGGTTGAAGGACCGTTCCCTAAGGTCAATCTCAACGACAGATATCTTATTCTCACATTTGATTCGGCAGCCAAAGAAGGCGCCCCGGATGGTGTATACGAACTTAGAAGACGACTCAATCATAATTCTGTCATCATAGCAAGGGATGACACCTGTGAGAACGGTGTAGTACATCTCATAGACAACTGCATAGACTTTACAGGTGACTACGTCTATGACCTTGTAGACAACGATCCTAATACCAGACTGTTCAGTGAGGCACTCAAACTGACCGGTTATCATAATCTCCTGAACACGTATTATGATGATGATTACAAAATAGACTATGATTCCGTCTACAAAGGCATTGAGCTGACATCTGCAGGCAACAAGTACAAAGTGTACTATTGGGAAAAAAGAAAAACCATGTTCACCCTGCTTGTTGAACCGGACACTTTATATAGGAGTCATGGAATCAGCTGCGTTCTCCCTGATGCTTCTGCACCGGAAAAGTCAATGCTTGAATATGCCAAGAAAATATATGATGAGTATAACGGAGTGGATTCCATTATGCAGGATTACACCAATCCTTTGAATCCGTTGAACAGATTCATCGCTTATCATATCCTGCCGTTCTACGCAGATATAAACATAATCAATGGCCGAAAGGATATCATAGGAATCTACAATGCAAAGATTACTGATCCGGAGGACTACTTTGAACCAGTGGCTCAAAGAACTCTGATGAGAATATCAACTGACTACACAAACGGAAAGCTCGGCTCTGTTTATATCAACCGTCGCGACAGAGAGGGTAACGGAACATTGGATTTCAAGGGATCAAAAGAGAGAGGCATAAAGATACTTTCTGTCGGTGAAATGAAGGTAGACAAACAGTCGTCCATGAATGGTAACTATTACTACATTGACGGAATCCTTCAATATGACAAAAAAGTCAGGGAAGATATTCTTGACCGCCGCATCAGGGTAGACTGCACCACCCTCTCACCTGACTTCATTACATCCGGAGGACGTCAGCGCAATCCTCAAAGCGACGAGAAGATTGGCACAGGATACAAAGATCCTACAAACTTTGTATCATTTATCTCAGACTACACACTGTCAGTGCGTGCACCAGCCAAGAACAGCTATGCCTATGAAGGTGACGGCATTGACATTGAGGGTAACTTTGACATGTATGTAAAACTGCCGCCTATTCCGCATGACGGAACCTGGCAGATCAGATTGTCAATACGATGCAATAACCTGTGTGGCATTGTTCAGAACTATCTGGCCGGCATTGCACCGGGACAGGAGCTGCAGATGACAGACTGGGTTCCTCTGGGTATTCCCGTAGACCTTAAGGCCAGCCAGCTTAATGATACCCGCAATATTGGTTGGTTCTCAGATGATGATTATAAGATAAACGATGATGAATATGATGAGGAGACCATTGATGCCTTGGATAAGGCAATGAAGAACAGAGGATGGATGAAAGGTTCGGTCTCTCAGCAAACAGTTAATGGAGATCCACATCGTTCAATAAACACTATGGGACGCCTCATTATGGCCACAGAGTATTTGACTAGCAACACTGTATATTATCTCAGAATCAAACAGCTTCTGGACAGCAGCAAGGCAGAGTTCCTGTTTGACTATATAGAACTCGTGCCAAAAACCGTTTACGATTTTGGTGAAGACAGGAACTGATTAATATGTTTTCTCTATTGATGCCCTGGACAGTTGTGTTCAGGGCATCATTTTTTTGTAAAAAAGTTATCTTTTCTTTTTGGAGAATCAATTAAAAGCAATACCTTTGCAACGCTTTTCAGGAAAGCATTTGCGCGATTAGCTCAGTTGGTAGAGCAATTGACTCTTAATCAATGGGTCCAGGGTTCGAATCCCTGATCGCGTACACGAAAAAGGAGGTCTCGATGACCTCCTTTTTCGTATTCGCGCCAGGGATTCAGGGTTCCTTTTTTTATTTCGCTTCCGCGAAAGCGCTCCCTTCGGGAGCTTGGCGGCCCTCCGGGACCGCGGTCTCGTTCGTCGCCTCACTCGCTCCAATACGCTCGTACCTGCGTCAATTCTCAATTATTCAAAAATATAGAGTTGGCTGGGGGTGGTGCGCTTTAACGCACAGAGTTGGACATCTTTGCCAGGGATGATGCCTACGCTACGGAGCTCGTACTCTACGGTCTTGTAAGCTATTTCAGGGTGGTTATTCTCACCGCTAAGATGACAGAGCCAGATGTTCTTAAGGTCCGGCGTCATATTCTCTGCCAGGAACCTGGCGGTAGTCTTATTGCTCAAGTGACCGCGAGGACTCGTAATACGGTCCTTAAGGAACTGAGGGTAGTTACCCATACGCAACATATCCTCATCATAATTGGCCTCCATGATGAGATAATTGGCCTGCAGTATATACTTTGAAGCAGTCTCTGTAATATGACCAAGGTCCGTCACAAAGCAGAACACCTTGCCGTCCACCTCAATACGATAACCCACATTGTCTGTACCGTCATGAGGAACCTCAAACGGAGTTATCACAAATTCATGAAACCGGAAGGGAGCCTCCTTCTCAATAAAACGCACTGAACTGGACAGTTTCTCTGTCATACAGTAGTTGTTGTTTATACCCTCATGAGTCTCACGGGTGGCATAAACAGGTATGGCACATTTCTCACCCAGGTTACCAAGTGCCTTGATGTGGTCAGCGTGATCATGGGTTACAAACACTGCCATAATCTTCTCAAACGGGATACCCACATCCTTGAGATATCCCTTAATCTGTTTTACAGGGATGCCGGCATCAATCAGGATTGCATGTTCGTCTGTACCAAGATAGTAGCAGTTGCCGCTGCTTCCACTTGACAGACTCATAAAATAAATCTTCATTTTTATATTGTCTTATTTCTTTCTTCATAATCCAAATGTGTTTTAATGGTCAGAACGGATATCCTACCGCAAGATGGAGAGTGAAATCCCTGTTCATGGAAGGATGAATCAAAGGAAGTTTCCTGTACATGGTGGTCCCGGACGGATTATATGCTTTGATACCACCATCCAGTCTCAACACAAGGAAACTGAAATCAAGCCTCAGTCCCAAACCGTAGGAGACTGCTATCTGCTTGTAGAATGTGTTGAAGCCAAATGCGCCGCCCGGTTGCTCCGCGTAATCACGCATAGTCCAAATATTACCGGCATCCACAAAAGCAGCACCATTCAACTTCCAGAATAACTTGGAACGGTATTCAATGCTGGCTCCAAGTTTTATGTCACCGGACTGCTTGATGTAATCAATAGTCTTGTCATCACCACTGTATGTGCCGGGACCCAGCCCGCGTACGGCCCAACCTCTGACGCTGTTGGCTCCGCCGGCAAAATATCGTTTTTCAAAAGGCAAACTGGTAGAATTGCCATACGGTATTGCTATACCCCATTCCAGATGAGCCACCAGGTTGTTTATCCTGTTTAAACGCCAATTGGCCGTAAAAGAGAAGTCATGCTTGACATATTGGGCAAACGCTACTCCAAGAAACTTATACTGACCGTTGTCATTCTTGTCAAATCCCAACGGCTCAGACAACAGGTTCAGCATATTACCCGATGTTTCTATTCCCACACGGACTGAATACTGGAACGGTGCGATTGAATTCACGCCTGCATTGGAGTAATAATATGTGTATCCCAGTTTTGTGATAAGCAGATCCTCATAACTGTACTTGAGGATAGATTTGGCCGATGTAATCTGATCCAGATACTCTGCCCTGAAATGATCCGATATCCAAGGAACAACCACATAGTTCAAGTCAAGTACATCAAGCTGATGAGTCTTCTGCCAGGACTCATTCCTGGCACTCCACTTGTAACTCCAGCCGGCAGAGAAAATAGTCTTCTGGAACTCCGGACGGCGCTGTGCATTAATCTTGAAACTGAAACGGGACGTGGCCTGACTGCGACGTTGCAGTTCCTGACTTATGAACGGCGCCAGAAACTCAGGGAAATCCAGATTAGCCTCCATACCGTATTCCAGATAGGTATCACCTGAATAACCCGGCAGATTGGTAATGGATTCATATGCGCCGCGCAGTTTAAGAGTCAACTGCTCAGAACCCCTGAACAGGTTTCTGTCAGTAAGTGACATAGATGCGGCAGCACCCAGATCACCGGCAGTATTTGTACCCTCCATCTCCAACGAGAATGAATGTTTGGGCTGACTCACCATGAGAACATTGGCTTTAAGCTTATTTCTCTCACCGCCAATAGTATCAAGACTGATATTGGAGTATCTCAGGATACCCAATCGTGAAAGTGATGAATATGTCTTGGATATGGAATCTGAATTGTACAGCATCCCCTCCCTTAGGTATGAATGTACATCCACAACCTTGGAACGAAGCTGTGGCTTATCATCAGTAGCAGAGTGAATGAGCCTGAATCCGTTACATGTATCGGCAACAGCGGCAATCGTAGTCCCCGGGATATTACCATCCCTGTCTGACAGGATATAATCAATAGATGAGATGTTGTATTGCCTGTGAGGATGAACCTTTCCGTACTCGTCAACACTCTCCGGCGCAACAATCATCCTCAAGCCCACCTTGTCACTCCCGGCAGCGGTATCAGCCACAAAAGATATGTAATCCCGGTTAAACCGGTAGTATCCGTAACGATGCACCAGTTCCACTATACGGTTACGTTCATCATTCAGAATACTTGCATCCAGGTTCATACCCGGAACCAGAAGAGTCTGACTGCTGTTGTTATAGATAATGCGTTCTATCAGACTGTCCTGAACAGTATATCTTATGGTATCAACCACAAACATCTTACCCGGAGTGACATTATATTGTACTGTAGTCTTAGGGCGACGGCCCTCCTTGGTTGATACTGTAACATCGGCATTGAGATAACCGGAGTTCATCATAGAGCGCTTCATGTCAGCACATGATGTCTCTGCCAGCAGCTGGTCATATATAACCGGCGGCTCACCTGCATTACGTAACATACGGTTCAACCACCTGCCCGTATTATCCGGGTTGGAAAGAGAATATATCCGTAGCGGGAAACGGAACAGACCGAACCAGCGCGAATTTGGAGTCTGACTGGAAAGGTTCTTAAGTTTAGAGACATCCTGCACTGTCTTGTCTGTTGATACAACCTCAACTTTATCAAGCAGATATTGACCTTCCGGCACATATTTGTATACAGAACAGGATGCCAGCCCCATAAGAGCCGTCACAGCAAACGTAATATATTTAAGCAGCCTGTTCATTTATCATGCAAAGATAGTGCAAGCCGAGAGAAAAAAAGAAGTTTACTTCTTTTTATTCCGAGACACCGCCTATCTTGGACCGAAGGTCAAAGGTAACTAAACTCAATGGCAAGTCAAAAACCTATTTTAAAAAATAGCTATCTTTACGCAGCCTAAATAAGTCTGTATGCTGAGCAAAAACGATATAAAAAACATCAAGAGTCTGGAACAGAAGAAGTTCCGCGCAGAAAAAGGCCTTTTTGTAGCTGAAGGACACAAGACCGTACAGGAGCTTATGGGCATTTTCAGCTGCACTCTGCTTATCTCCACTCAGGACTGGATTGAAACCCACCGGCATATCTCCGCTCAACGCATTGAGGCCGTCACTCCTGATGAACTGAAGAGAGCAAGCCTATTGCAGAACCCCCAGGATGTGCTTGCCGTATTCCGCATTCCCGATTACGCCACAACACTCTATGATACTGCAAAAGAAAATCTCGTGCTGGCGCTTGATGACGTTCAGGATCCCGGTAACCTGGGAACAATAGTACGCATTGCTGACTGGTTTGGAATAAAAGACATATTCTGCACCAGGGGTACCGCCGATATTTACAACCCCAAAGCCGTTCAGGCCACCATGGGCGCCATTGCAAGGGTCAAGGTCCATTATACCGATCTGGCAAAAGCCATAGGCCAATTACCCGCCAACGTTCCCGTTTACGGCACATTCCTGAACGGGGATATAATCTATGATGCAGAATTATCCCGCAACGGAGTGATAATAATGGGAAATGAGGGAAACGGCATCAGCGCAGAAACCGGCAAGGCAGTCAATCGCAGGCTTTATATACCCAACTGGCCGCAAGGAGCCAAGACATCAGAGTCATTGAACGTGGCAATAGCCACAGCCATAGTCTGCTCAGAGTTCAGGCGCAGGAACAGATAGAACGGATTGCGCGGTATCTGTCACAGCCTTCTCATGATACCTCATCAGTTCCAGATTTGAAAGGATCATCAGGCCGTTCCTGTTATCGGTAGAATCCAGGTAATTGATTGAACCGCTTATACTTGTAAAATCCTTTTTAGAGTCAAGCACTACAGATAGTTCCACCCTGCCCGAGCTCTCAAGTATGGTATCGGCGGTAGTCAGGGTATCACCATAATATGCAGACAACGATATATATGCATACTGGGGTAAGACTGTATCAGTTGACACAAACAACCCGTCCATATTAAGGCAGATGGTATCACCATTGTAAAAAGTGGTATCCTTATTGACACGATATGTCAGTTTGCCCATCATGCCCGATGTATTGAGCAGAGCCGTCTTACCCAGATACCACAGGTCAACGCTGTCACCGGATTGGATTGCAATGGATTTCTTCTCTATCTGTGACAACGCCTTACTGGCCACCTTGTATTCATCATCCACCCTGTTTGACAGGCGCTTGTAAATCTTGGCAAACTCTTTAGGATAACGTGTGTACCATATGAGTGAACGGTCAAATTCCTCTTTGGTGATGCCGTTTTTCTTATAAGCCCAATCAATATAGGCATCAGTAGTATATTTCTCCTCACGGGGCAGCTCCTGCGCCACAGCCTGTGCCAGATGATAATCATAGAGGAACTGCTCCATTTTTTTGGGAGAAAGGACATCATCAGGACGGTTCAGACGGCAACCGGACAGAATGACGCAAAGCAGCACCAGGGCCAGGAAATCACCCCTCCTCATCAGCACCGGTTGTTTGGGTTGTTTCCGGCTCCTCCGGTTCATGATAATGAAGGCCCATATTCACGTACCTGGTATAGAACAGGAGCAATGCCAGCACTCCGCATGTTATGCAGGCATCGGCAAAATTGAATACCGGACCAAAGAATATATCCCCGCCGATGAACGGAACCCAATCAGGCCATGTCCATAGCGGGAAATAGAACATATCCACCACCTTGCCGTACAGGAACGGCGCATAGCCGTCACCTAACGGCATAATGACGGAGATCCCATCCGGACCGTACATACTCTCGCTGAACATCAGCCCGTAGAACATGCAGTCAATGAGATTACCCGTTGCACCGGCTACCACGAACGCCACCGTTACGATGTAACCCGTAGGGAAGCCTTTATTTACAATCTTGAACAGATACCAGATAAAGAACGCTATGGCTATTATCCTGAAAATGGAAAGGAACAACTTACCCATTATCTCCATTCCAAAGGCCATACCATTGTTCTCAACAAACAGTATCTTGAACCAGGATGTAATGTCTATGCTTTCACCCAGGGACATGTTTGTTTTGACCAGAATCTTGATAATCTGGTCAATAACAAGCACCAACAAGATTATTGCCAGCGCAAGCATCCCCTGACGGGAGCTCTTTTTGCCCTCCGGCTGAAAAATATCCATCTCTTTAGATCAATGCTTGTTCTGCTTAGCCTCTATGCAGAGAGTAGCGTGAGGCACTGCGCGGAGACGCTCCTTGGGTATGAGTTTACCTGTCTCACGGCATATTCCGTAGGTCTTGTTCTCTATGCGGACCAAAGCGGCCTGAAGTGACTGGATGAACTTCATCTGACGCTGGGCCAGACGTGTGGTCTCCTCTTTTGAAAGGGTGTTGGCGCCCTCTTCAAGAACCTTATAGGTAGGCGATGTGTCATCAGTACTGTTGTTGTCGGCATTCATGAGTGAAGCCTTGAGAGCATCATAGTCCCTCTGTGCAATCTCAAGTTTTTCATTGATTATCTGACGGAACTCCTCAAGCTCTTCATCAGAATAGCGGTTCTTCTCTGCCATAGCGGGGAATTTTTAATTGGTTAAGGTTATTGTTATATTTTCTCTATTATCAGTTTGAACGTGTAATCGTCGAATGAGATATCCTCACCCTGCTCCATGCCGGGAACAAGTTCAATTGAATCAGCCAGTACCTGGCTCTTGATCCACTCCTCATACTCACGGACGGCAGGATCAGTCTCTGCACCGGAACTCAACATTACCTTGATGCGGTCAGTTATCTCCAGACCGTTCTGCTTACGCGAATCCTGGATACGTTTCTTGAGCTCACGGGCTATACCCTCACGCTTGAGCTCATCGGTAAGCTGGATATCAAGTGCAACGGTCAGTGTGCCCTCGTTGGCTACTACCCATCCCGGTATATCCTCACTGAATATCTCTACCTCGGTGGTATCGACAGTAGCGGGTGTGCCGTTTATATCAAATGTAAAGCTGCCGTTCTGCTCAAGAGCAGCCACATCCTCCTGACTCATGTTCTGTACTGCTGCAGCTACGCCCTTCATGAGCGGGCCGAACTTCTTGCCCAGCACCTTGAAGTTACACTTTACCTTCTTGACCAGAACGCTTGTGGCACCCTCCACAAACTCAACCTCCTTGACATTGACCTCATCGCGGATAAGTTCCTTAACGGGCTCCAGGTGCGAACGGAGTTCTGCGGTAACGGGTATAAGTATCTTCTGCAACGGCTTGCGCACGTTTATCTTTACGTCATCACGCTTACGCAGTGCCAATACCATTGAGGTAAGTTTCTGTGCAAGTTCCATACGGGTCTCAAGTTCCTTGTCAACAAGAGCATCATCACACTTGGGGAACTCAGCCAGATGAACAGACTGCGGAGCGCCTAAAGTAACTGCGGTAAGGTCACGGTACAGACGGTCTGAGTAGAACGGAGCTATAGGTGACATGAGTCTTGCAACTGTCTCCAGACAAGTGTACAGAGTCTGATAAGCGGCCAGCTTATCCTGGCTCATACTGCTGCCCCAGTAACGGTCACGTGTAAGGTGAACATACCAGTTGGACAGGTAGTCATTCACAAAGTTGGTAATCAGACGGCCTGCACGTGTAGGCTCGTAGTCATCAAGACTCTCGCGAACATCCTTAGTGAGTGAATTGAGCTCACTCAGTATCCAGCGGTCCATTACAGGACGCTCAGCCACAGGTATCTGCACCTCTGAGTTGGTGAAACCATCTACGTTGGCATACTGGGCAAAGAACTTGTATGTGTTGTGCAATGTGCCAAAGAACTTGCGGGTGACATCCTTAACGCCCTCCTCATCAAACTTAAGGTTATCCCAAGGCTGGGCATTGGTTATCATGTACCAGCGCAGGGCATCACTGCCAAATTTCTCAATCTCCTCAAACGGATCAACTGCATTACCCAGACGCTTGGACATCTTGTTGCCGTTCTTGTCAAGCACCAGACCGTTTGATATTACCGTCTTGAATGATACGCCACCCTTGACCATTGTTGCAATGGCATGCAGCGTGTAGAACCAACCGCGTGTCTGGTCAACACCCTCAGCAATGAAATCGGCCGGGAACACGGTACCGTTATCTATCAGCTCCTTGTTCTCAAACGGATAGTGCATCTGTGCAAACGGCATGGCGCCGCTGTCAAACCACACGTCTATCAGGTCAAGCTCACGCTTCATGGGGCGGCCAGCCTCTGATACCAGTACTATGTCATCCACGTACGGACGGTGCAGGTCAATCTTATCGTAGTTCTCAGCAGTGTAAACGCCCGGCTGGAAACCCTTCTCCTTGAACGGGTTGGATTTCATTACACCGGCCTTGACTGATTTTTCTATCTCTGAGTAGAGTTCCTCAACTGAACCTATGCACAGTTCATCACCCTCATCGTTGCGCCAGATAGGCAGCGGGGTACCCCAGTAACGGCTGCGGCTCAGGTTCCAGTCATTCAGGTTCTCAAGCCACTTGCCGAAACGGCCTGTACCGGTTGACTCAGGCTTCCATTTGATGGTGTTGTTGAGTTCCATCATCTTCTCGCGTGCGGCTGATGCCTTTATGAACCAGCTGTCCAGAGGATAGTAGAGCACGGGCTTATCAGTACGCCAGCAGTGCGGGTAGTTGTGGACGTGCTTTTCAATCTTAAAAGCTGTGCCCTCCTGCTTCATGCGGATGCACAGATAAACGTTAAGATCCTCAGCCTTTGATGCGGCAGCCTCATCATACTTGCCGCCCTCATTGAACTTGGGATCATATGCGTTCTTGACATAGGCGCCCTGATACTCCTTGTAGAGTTCCGCATCAACGCAGTTCTTTACAAAATCGGGATCCAGCTCATCCATCAGCCAGTACTTACCTGTAAAGTCAACCATGGGACGGGTCTCCATCTTGCGGTTGATCATGAACAGTGAAGGTATGCCTGCGGCCTTGGCCACGAATGCGTCATCGGCACCGAATGTGGGTGCTATGTGTACTATGCCGGTACCATCCTCTGTGGTTACGTAATCACCCGGGATTACGCGGAAACCGGCATCTGAAGTCTTGATAGAACCGTCTTCAGCCTTGAATACGGGCTTAACCCACGGGAAGAGCTGCTTGTAGTGCATGCCAACAAGGTCAGCACCCTTGTACTCCGCTACAATCTGGTAAGGGATTACCTTGTCACCCTGTGTGTAGGAGTCAAGTGCCAGTTCAGCACCCTTGGGATCAAGGTAAGCGGCAAGACGCTCCTTAGCCATTACTGCGGTTACAGGCTGGCCGTTGTAGGGATTGTAGGTGCGTACTGCAACGTAGTCAATCTTGTTGCCTACGCAGAGTGCGGTGTTTGAAGGAAGAGTCCACGGGGTTGTGGTCCATGCCAGGAAGACGGGTGTGCCCCAGCCTGTCATCTCGGGCTTGGGATCAGTCATCGTGAACTGTGCGGTCACGGTGGTGTCCTTAACGTCGCGGTAGCAGCCGGGCTGGTTCAGCTCATGGCTTGAAAGACCTGTACCTGCTGCGGGTGAATAGGGCTGGATGGTATATCCTTTATAAAGATACCCCTTGCCGTACAGCTGCTTGAGCAGCCACCAGAGGGTCTCAATGTAACGGTTATCATATGTAATGTAGGGGTTGTCCAGGTCTACCCAGTAACCGATCTTCTGAGTCAGGTCACTCCAGTGAGCCTTGTACTTCATTACCTCGGTACGGCAGTTCATGTTATAGTCATCGACAGAGATCTTCTTGCCGATGTCCTCCTTGGTGATTCCCAGTTTCTTCTCAACTCCAAGTTCAACCGGCAGTCCGTGGGTATCCCAACCGGCCTTACGGTTAACCTGATAGCCGCACATGGTCTTGTAGCGGCAGAATGTGTCCTTAATGGTACGTGCCATAACGTGGTGGATACCGGGCATTCCGTTAGCCGAGGGAGGTCCCTCATAGAACACAAAAGAAGGACAGCCCTCACGCTCCTTTATGCTACGGCTGAAAAGATCCTCCTTAAGCCAGTCTTCCAACACTTCCTTGTTGACCTTTGACAGGTCCAGTTGTCCACGCTCAGCGAACTTTTTCATTCCAAGTATTTGATATTCAAGTTATTACTATTGAAAACCGAGACCCCTGCCCCGTAATTTGCCGCAAATTTACTCATTTTATTATTAAGTATGAAGGAAGGAGATAGCATTTTTAGTAACTTCGCGGCTGAAAACGGATACCGACACTTTTATGAACGTAGCAATAGTCAAATACAATGCCGGAAACATACGCTCGGTCTTGGGTGCGCTGAAACGTCTTGGCGTTGAAGCGTTGCTGACTGACAATGAAGAGCAGCTGAGGCGTGCCGATAAGGTGATATTTCCTGGTGTGGGTGAAGCAAGCACCACAATGGAGTATCTCCGTGCCCATAATCTGGACCGCATAATCAAGGATCTTAAGCAACCCGTTCTGGGCATATGCCTGGGCCAACAGCTCATGTGCAGCCGTAGTGAGGAGGGTAACGCCCTGTGTCTGGGCATATTTGATGTACCCGTACTTAAGTTCATTCCAGGCAAGCATGAAGATAAGGTTCCGCATATGGGCTGGAACACCATTGAGACCACAGGTAAGGGTCTGTTCAAGGGCTTTGACAAACCAGAGTACGTATATTTTGTACACAGTTTCTATGTTCCCGTCTGTGAGTGGACGGCAGCAAAGACTGAATACATACTTCCGTTCAGTGCCTCACTGCATAAGGACAACTTCTACGCAACCCAGTTTCACCCCGAGAAAAGCGGTGCTACAGGAGAGCGTATCTTGAGAAATTTTCTTGACATCTAGCGTTTATGGAGATCATACCTGCAATAGATATAATAGACGGCAAATGCGTACGTCTGACCAAGGGTGACTACAACATCTGCAAGACCTACAGTGACAACCCTCTGGATATGGCGCTGCGCTTTCAGGATGCAGGTCTTACCAGGCTCCACCTGGTTGACCTGGACGGAGCCAAGAGCAAGCACATTGTCAACTACCCCACCCTTGAACAGATTGCCGGCCATACGGACCTGACTGTTGACTTTGGAGGCGGAATAAAATCCACGTCTGATCTGGAGACCGCCCTGGGTTGCGGCGCCGCTATGGTGACCGTAGGCAGCACAGCAGTAAGCCAGCCGGAGCTTATGACACAGTGGATTGAAGACTTTGGCCAGGAGCACATAATACTGGGTGCCGATGCCCGTGACGGCAAGATATCTGTAAACGGATGGAAAGAGGACAGTGCGCTGACTCTGAGCGACTTTATACACGACTATATAGAGAAAGGAATAACTCAGGTACTCTGCACTGACATAAACCGCGACGGAATGCTGCAGGGCCCCGCAGTGGAACTATATAAAAAGATACTGACTGAGTTCCCGGGGCTGGGTCTCATAGCCAGCGGAGGCGTGAGTTCAGCCGATGATCTTATAGCACTGAAACAGGCCGGTCTGCCCGCCGCCATAGTAGGTAAAGCCTATTATGAGGGCCGCGTAACACTGGCGCAGCTTGCTGAACTGAACAACAATTGAACTATGCTTGCCAAAAGAATAATTCCCTGCCTTGACATAAACAAGGGACGCACCGTAAAAGGAACCAACTTTGTGAATCTGCGTGATGCGGGCGATCCCGTTGAACTGGGCCGCCTCTACAGTGAACAAGGTGCCGACGAGCTTGTGTTTCTGGATATAACCGCATCGTTCGAGGAACGAAAAACATTTACAGAATTGGTTGAGCGCATAGCCGCCAACATATCAATCCCTTTCACCGTAGGCGGAGGCATACATGAGCTAAAAGACGTGGAGCGTCTGCTGAGTGCAGGAGCTGATAAGGTATCAGTAAACTCTGCCGCTCTCAAGAACCCCGGGCTGATTGATGAGATAGCCCACAATTTCGGATCACAGGTATGTGTGGTGGCTATTGATGCCAAGCAACTGCCGGACGGCTGGCGCTGTTTCCTTAACGGAGGCCGCGTACCCACGGAGCGCAAGCTGTTTGAATGGGCAAAAGAGGCCAATGAACGCGGCGCCGGCGAGATACTGTTTACCAGCATGGATCATGACGGAGTAAAGGAGGGTTATGCCAATGAGGCCTTGAAGCAGCTCTCTGACGAGCTAACCATTCCAGTCATTGCATCAGGCGGAGCCGGCAGGAAAGAGCACTTCAGGGATGCATTTATTGAGGGAAATGCCGATGCCGCTCTGGCAGCCAGCGTTTTTCACTTCGGTGAGATACCGATTCCCGAATTAAAACAGTACCTTTGCAGTTTGAAAATTCCTATAAGATTATAATTATACCATAAGATGGATATAGATTTTGCAAAAATGGGCGGTCTTGTGCCCGCTATCATTCAGGACAATGTAACACGCAAGGTCCTGATGCTTGGTTTCATGAACAAGGAAGCATATGACAAGACCGTTGAGACCGGAAAAGTCACATTCTGGAGCCGCTCCAGAAACTGCCTTTGGACCAAAGGTGAAACAAGCGGCAACTTTCTGAACGTAAAGGAGATCCTGTTGGATTGCGACAAGGATACCCTGCTCATAAAGGCTAAGCCCGCAGGCCCCGTATGCCATACCGGAGCTGATACCTGCTGGAACGAGCAGAACTCCGTTGACCTGAACTTCCTGTCATATCTACAGGATTTCATAGACCGCCGCTTCAAGGAGATGCCTGAGGGCTCATACACCACGTCACTATTCAAGAGTGGAGTGAACCGCATGGCCCAGAAGGTTGGCGAGGAGGCTGTGGAGACCGTCATTGAGGCCACAAACGGCACTGATGACCGCCTTATCTATGAGGCATCAGACCTCATATATCACCTCATAGTGCTACTCACCTCAAAGGGACACCGCATTGAGGAACTGGCCGCCGAACTGGTAAAACGACACAAGGAATAAATGGATATAATTGATTATCGGAACGTTGAGGTGCGCCAGGAGGATATGTTCGTCCTGGGCGATGTTACCTTTACGGTACAGGAGGGTGATTTTGTCTATCTGATAGGCAAGGTGGGCTCAGGCAAGAGCTCACTTTTCAAGACACTCTACTGTGAACTGGACGTGCTCTGTCCTATGCCTGACAGCTACGCTACGGTACTGGGAATGAACCTGATGACTATCAAGAAACGTCAGATACCCCGCCTGCGCCGCCAGATGGGTATAGTGTTCCAGGATTTCCAGCTGCTCACTGACCGCAACGTGTTTGATAATCTGAGTTTTGTACTTAAATCAACCGGATGGAAGGACAAGAAGCTCATACACCAGAAGATATTCCAGGTGCTTGACCTGGTGGGAATGGAGACCAAAGGCTACAAGATGCCGCATGAGCTCTCCGGCGGAGAGCAGCAGCGTATATGCATAGCCCGCGCCCTGCTTAATGACCCCAAATTGATTCTGGCCGATGAGCCCACCGGCAATCTGGATCCCGAGACCGGACACCAGATTATGGAGATTCTGCACAAGGTGGGCAAGAGCGGAACCACCATACTCATGATAACCCATAACCTGCAATGGATTCAGGAATTCCCCGGCCGCGTGTTCAAATGTGAGAACCGTAAGCTCGTGGTTGATGCCGAACCGCGGATACAAGAAGAATAAAAACAAACCTACCATATGAAAGTATTGAAATTCGGAGGCACATCAGTTGGAAGCCCCGAGAGAATGAAAGAAGTAAGCCGCCTTATAACTGAGGACGGCCAACAGAAGCTGGTTGTACTGTCAGCCATGTCCGGTACAACAAACTCACTTGTAGAGATAGCCCAATACCTGTACGGCGGCAACAAAGCCGGCGCCGATGACGTGATTAACCGCCTGCGCACCAAATATTTTGCGCACGTTCCCGAGCTCCTTTCCGATAAACAGAACAGAGAGGACCTGATGAACTTCCTTGAGGACAAGTTCACATATCTGCAGTCTTTCTCCAAGGACAGTTTTACAGAAAAAGATGAGAAGATAATACTTGCCCAGGGTGAGCTCATCTCCACATATATGGTAACCTGCTACCTCCTGGAGCAGGGTATCAAAGCCACACTGCTGCCGGCACTTGATTTCATGAAGACCGATGCCGATGCAGAGCCAGATATGGCTTACATCTCTGAGCATGCAAACAAACAGCTGAAGTCTATTCCAGACATGCAGATTTACATAACCCAGGGCTTTATCTGCCGCAACGCACAGGGTGATATTGACAACCTGCAGCGCGGAGGCAGTGACTACACCGCATCAATACTGGGTGCTGCCATCAAGGCTGATGAGATCCAGATCTGGACTGACATAGACGGAATGCACAACAATGACCCGCGTGTGGTTGACAAGACCCAGCCCGTAAGACATCTGCACTTTGAGGAGGCAGCTGAGCTTGCCTACTTTGGAGCCAAGATACTCCACCCCACCTGCATACAGCCTGCCAAGGCAGCCAACATACCTGTACGCCTGCTCAATACAATGGAGCCGTCAGCTCCCGGCACGCTCATAGACAACCGTTCAGAACCGGGCCGCATAGCAGCCGTTGCCGCCAAGGACAAGATCACCGCTATCAAGATCAAATCCAGCCGAATGCTGCTGGCACACGGTTTCCTCAAGAAGGTATTTGAGGTGTTTGAGACCTATCGCACATCAATTGATATGATATGCACATCAGAGGTGGGTGTATCAATGTCTATTGACAACACCAAGCACCTGGATGAGATTGTAGCCGAACTCAAGAAATACGGCACCGTGACCGTGGACAGCGGCATGTGCATAGTATGCGTGGTAGGTGATATGGTATGGGAGAATCTGGGATTTGAGTCACGCGCCATGGACGCTCTGGCCGATATCCCCGTACGCATGATCTCATACGGCGGTAGCAACTACAACATATCATTCCTTATCAAGGAGAGTGACAAGAAAGCCGCCCTGCAGCGACTGAGCGATGTACTTTTCAACGGTAAGGCCTGATGCGTACCCCCTGCTACCAATATGACCTGGGTATCTTAGAGAATACCCTCAAGTCAATAAACAGCGCCGTTGCCGGCAATCCTGACTGGCACGTACACTATGCCATCAAGGCCAATGCCAACCCGCTGATTCTTAAACTCATAAAGGAGTACGGACTGGGAATAGACGCAGTAAGCGGCGGTGAAATCAAAGTTGCCCTTGACAACGGTTTCAAGGCATCATCTATAGTATTTGCCGGTGTAGGCAAGGCTGATTGGGAGATTGACCTGGCACTCCAGGCCGGAATAGCATGCTTCAATGTGGAATCAGAGGCGGAACTTGACGTAATTGCCGAGCGCTGCGCCGCACTGGGCAAGACAGCTCACATCGCTCTGCGTGTAAACCCTGATGTTGACGCCCACACCCACAAGAACATAACCACAGGAAAGGCAGAGAACAAGTTCGGCATTGAGATACCCATGCTCCTGCCCATTATCCGCAAGGCTCAGCAGAACCCCTGCTTTGTGTTTGAGGGACTACATTTCCATATAGGTTCACAGATACTTGATATGGACCCGTTCCACCAGTTATGCCGTAAGGTCAATGACCTGAAGGATATGCTGGAGAAAGAGGGTATCAGGCTGAACAGCATCAATGTAGGCGGCGGCCTGGGTGTTGACTATGAGAACCCGGAGCAGAACCCCGTACCGGAGTTTGACAAGTTCTTCAGCCTGTTCCGTGATGAGCTTAAACTGCGCCCCGGACAGCAGCTTCACTTTGAGCTGGGTCGTGCCGTAGTGGCACAGTGCGGACGCCTGGTCACCAAGGTGCTTTATGTAAAGCAGGGTACTATAAAGAAGTTTGCCATTGTTGATGCCGGTTTTACGGAACTGATACGCCCCGCACTCTACGGAGCGCATCACAAGATAGTGAACCTGACATCAAACGGCCCGCTCCAGAAGTATGACGTGGTAGGTCCTATCTGTGAGTCATCGGATGTATTCGGTAAGGATGAGATGCTGCCTGAGACACACCGCGGAGACCTGATTGCACTCATGTCAGCCGGAGCATACGGTGAGGCCATGTCATCACAGTATAACTGCCGTCCCCTGCCACCGTCTGAGACGATATAATCAGAACTTCCAGAGTACACCTACTGAGAACGGGATATCAAGGTAATAGTCATTATTGTGCTCAAAGACGCCGGCACCGGCGCTCAGGTCAAGCGCAAAATCCCGGGTTATGAATATGTCATAGACAGCCTGACAGGTCAGGAAGTTCTCATCATATCGGCTGGTGGACGGTTTGCCTCTCAATGAGAGTGAGAAAGCGCCCAAATCAAAACCCACACCGATACTCCAGGTAAAGCCCGGGTCAAAGAGGTTTCTCTCATTCATGGAACCGGTGGTGTAACCCATATCGGCCAGGAGAGACATGCCGCCGTAGTTGCCGAAACGGTACTTGAGTTGTACTACATCACGCATGGTTCCGGTCTGGGTAAAATACTGCATCTGCGGTGAGAATGAGAAATAAGGGAAGCGGTCATCAGGCACATCCCATTGCTTGCTCACGGCAATGGCCATCCCTACCGATGCAGCCGCAACGGCAGCCGCTCCTATAAGGAGTGCAGTATCATCAAGCTTATCAAGATTGATATCCTTGGGGGCGGAAGTACTACCGCCATGTGTCTTGTTATACTTGCTTGTGGAGGGTGTCCAGTCTGTATAGTGCTTATTGTGATAATAACGTGCACGGTGTGCCGCATCCCACCAGAATATATCACGGTACAGGTCAAACATGTCAACCAGCAGCATAGCCAATACAGGATCATCAGGATCCTTGGTACGATATACCTGACCGTCTTCCTGCAGGGCGCTGTATATTATATTGTCAAGAACCACCTCTTTTACAGGTTTCTCAACCGGTACGGGATCAAGAACCTCTGCAACGCTGTCAGGCATGAACATATCATACATGACTGACTTTGTCTTGTCCTTATATATAAAATGGAACTGGGCCGTAACCTCAGCAGGACAGTTCTTGTACATGGTGAGATAGTCCTTGCCGTCAGAGGCAGTCTGAACCTCTCCCCACACCAGTATATTCTGTTTCTCTTTCTTGGCAGCCATTGCCATTACAGGCAGCATTAAGGCCATCATCAATACCAGATACTTTTTCATTTCTTTTGTTTTAGACACCGCGAAGATAAAGAGGAAAGTTTACTCCGATAAGGTATTTTCCCTAAAAGATTCGGGGAAATCCCTTTAATTTTGCCTTACATTTGCATTATGATGAAAAGGTTCCTTATCTGTTTAGCCACGCTGTGCGGTCACTGCATCCTGCATGCGCAGGCAGTAAACCTCCCACCCTACGCCACCGAGCATCTGAACGGTAATGTGGCGTACTATGAGGAGTGTACCTTCAATCTGTGGAACCTGCGTCTCACATCAGAAAGCGGGCAGACAGTCCAAGCCATCAAGCGCCCTGAAAGCATAGTATGCCATGAGTTTGATGAGTACGGAAACGAGACCGTAATAACCCGTTACGTACAGCGTGATGCAAATGTGGGGAGCGTAGGTATGGACGATGAGGGCAATATAGATTTCCAAGCCAATGAGATAAGCCGCGATGTTCCCGATACCCGCACCCTGCAGTTTTATGATGAGAACAAACTTGTTACAAGATGCGTATGGAGCTTCAATGCCGGTGACAGTGTGATTACGGAGTCTGATTCATGCATATATGACCCAACCGGATTGTGGAGCGATATTATCATGATGCGTGACAGCGCGGTGTTGACAGGCCGACTCCAGAAACAGGGCCGCACAGGCTGGAACATAATAACCGATGACGGCAAAACCCGGGAGTACCGTTTTGACTCTGAGAGGAACCTGATAAGATACACGGACCGTGACGGAATGACCACCAGATACACGTATAATGAGCGCGGTCATATCATAAAGCAGTTGTCAGAATGGAAAGACGGCAGTGAGCTGAACGTGATTTTTGAGGATTTTGAGTATGATGAGAACGGCAACTGGATCAGGTGTACACGCAAAGTAAAAGACCCGGGTGAGCCGCCCAGGTCTGTAAAAATCATAGAACGTTCTTATATTTATCGATGACACAGAAGGGACACAATAGGGACGGATGGGAACCGTCCATATTGTATTATTCAAGCTCTTTTGTATTGTCATCAATAACATCAGCATCCTGTAATTCAGGGATGGGATTCTTGGTGCTTTGTTTTGCACCCAGTTTCTGCAGCTTGCCACAGGTCTGCAGTATGCTCTGTCCGCCCGGCTGCAGCTTTTTCTCGCCGTCCTCATACGCCTTAAGGGCTTTGGAAAGCGCATCACCCATATTCTTGTACTTACCCACAAACTGACCTACGCGGTCCATCAGCTCATTGGCCAGCTCAAACACCTTCTCATGGTTCTGAGCCTGGGTTATCTGTGTCCAGGTGAGGTTGATGATCCGCAGTGCGGCAAAGAGCGTCTGCTCATCGGCAATATAGACATTGCTGTCCATTGCATTACGCCATAAATCCGGCTGAGCGTTTACTGCTGTCCACAGGGCACCGGTATTAGGCACGAACATTATGACGTAGTCCATCTTTACCTTGGGAGGCTTCACGTATGATGAGTAGTCCTTGGTTGAGAGTTCCTTTACATGTTTGCGGATGCTATCTACATGTGCCTTGAGGTACTTCTGGCGACTGGTCTCATCCTCTGCGTTCACATAATCCATGAATGCGGTAAGTGACACCTTTGAGTCTATTATGACATCACGCTTCTGGTCCAGGTGAAGTATAACATCGGGGCGCATGCTGTGTTCATCATCATTACGCACCACATCACCAGCAGCATCGCGTATGGATGACTGGATATCATAATGTACACCTTTGGTAAGGCCTTGTGACTCAAGCAGTTCATCCAGTATTATCTCACCCCAGTTACCCTGCACACGGCCGGCGTGACGGAACACACGGGTAAGCTCATCGGCACTGTTCTTGGCGGCCTCACTCTGACGCATCATATTTATGGCCTGGGTCTTTATCTCACCGCCTATCTCAGTCTGCTTGATAGTGTTCTCCTTCATGGCCTCCTTCATCTTGTCAATGGTCTCCTTTAGAGGATTGACTATCTGGCCTATGCTGGTATTGCTTGTGGCGGCAAACTCCTCCTGACGTTTCTTGAGCATCTCAGCAGTGGCATCACGCATCTGTGATGTCACCTTGGCAATGGTCTCATCAAACTTGGCCTGCTGTGCGTCAAGAAGTTCACGGGTATGTGCCTGCCACTCCTCCTTGGATTGCTTGAGCTGCAAGTCTGAATCCGCAATGCGTTGCTCCAGAACCTTGACCTGCGCCACCAGTTCATGCTCTCTCTTGCGGTTACGGCCTATCAGGAAGCCTATTGCTATGCCTAAAACGGCACACAGTATGTATATCAGTATCTCCATAATCTATTTATTCAAACCTTATTGACTTAGACGGAACTATACGCGATATTACAGCGCTGGGTATAAGCATCATCAGCATGGACAATAGGAACATGACCACGTTGAGTATGATAAGCCAGCCCAGACCCACCTGCATAGGCACGCTGTCCAGATAGTAATTAGCGGGATCAAGCGGAATGATGCGCAACCACTGCTGTACAAGACATATTACTATTCCTATCACGTTACCTATCACCATTCCCTTAATAATGATGTATGACGCTAGACGCATGAACACCCCGCGGACTGCCTTGTCCGATGCGCCGAGAGACTTTAGCGTTCCTATTGTTGCCGTACGCTCAAATATGATTATGAGCAAGCCCGATATCATTGTAAAGCCGGCTATGCCCAGCATAAGTGCCAGTATAATCCAGACATTGAGATCCAATACGTCAAGCCAGGCAAACAGGCCTGAATGTGTATCATACATGGTCTGTACCAGGTAATCCTCACCGGTCTGTTTCTCCAGCCCTATCAGCACCTCACGCACCTGCCCGTATCCGTAGTCTATCCTGTCTATGTCTGTTATTCCTATCTCAAGGCCGCTGTATTCATAAGGCTCCCAGTCATTGAGGCGCTGCAGCAGCTGCAGTTCAGTTATTCCGTACATGCGGTCATATTCCAGGAACCCGGTTTCATAAATACCAGTCACGGTAAGACGGCGTATGCGTACCTGATCCTGCATGAAATAGACATCGGCACGGGAACCTACGTCAAGCCCCAACATACCGGCAATATCGGCAGACAGTATTATCCAGTTGTTACCAAGAGAATCCTGCGGTTCGGGGAAACCGCCTTTAACCATATAATGATTAAGGAATGTGCGGTCATAACCGGCATTGACGCCCTTGAGCATGAATCCGTGGAAAGCCTCCTGTGTCCTGATTATGCAGGGCTTGTTTACATATGGCTGCACACGCTCTATCAGGCTCTTGGCGAGCAAAGCATTCATGGTTGAATCCGTACAGGTGACAGGATCCTCTACCGTGCCCATACCGATACGGTAGTTGGTTACGGTGATATGCTGTGAGAAGCCCATTACCTTGTCACGTATCTGGCTCTTGAATCCGCGCGTCACAGCCAGAGTAATTATCATAACCGCAATACCCACCGCAATTCCGGCTGTGGCAATGATTATGGCCGGACGCGAGCCGCCTTTTACGCCCTCGTCCCTACCGTACAAACGTCTGGCCAGAAACTTCTCCATATCTCAACGCGAAGATATGCATTTTCAATTTATCTTTGCCCTTATGAAACGGCTAAAACATATACTTATTTTCCTGTTTGCCCTATACGCAACCGGCCTTGGTGCAAGGGAAGTTATCAACTTCAATAAAGATTGGAAATTCTGCCTTAATATAGAGGCCGATAAGAACCCTGCAGTTCCGGAGTTCGATGACAGCGGCTGGCGAACGCTTGACGTGCCCCATGACTGGGCCATTGAGGGTGATTTTGATGAGCACAACCCATCAGGTACAGGCGGCGGCGCACTGCCAGGCGGCATAGGCTGGTACCGCAAGAGCTTTACTGTTTCCGAGAAGAATAAGGGACGCTTGATCAAAATTGAGTTTGATGGCGTTTATATGAACAGTTCCGTCTATATCAACGGACACCTGCTGGGCACACGCCCTTACGGATATATCTCATTCAGTTATAACCTCACACCCTATATAAACTGGGGCGGAAAGAATGTTATTGCCGTAAAAGTCGATAACTCCGACCAGCCCAACAGCCGCTGGTACTCAGGCTGCGGAATATACCGTGATGTAAAGATAGTAAAGACCCATCCCGTCCATGTTGACCAGTGGGGCACATATATAACCACAGACATTAAAGATGAATATACGGTAACTAACATTGATGTCACAATAGAAAATGACAGCCCTGACCCTGTAGAGATAACAGTATGGTCAACTATCCTGAATGCAGACCGCAAGGGAGTATCCATGATAGCAGACCATCTGGAGGCCACAAACGGCACGAACACTATCAAGCAACAGGTTTATATGACAGAACCTCATTTGTGGAGCGTCGATGACCCTTATATGTATACAATGGTTACTGAGATAAGGCTGAACGGAAAGACCATTGACACATACTCTACTCCGTTCGGAATTCGCTCAATAGAGTTCCGCGCAGACAGCGGGTTCTACCTGAACGGTGAGCATGTACGCATAAACGGAGTGTGCAACCACCACGACCTGGGTTGCCTGGGTGCCGCAACGAATGAGCGTGCCATAGAACGCCAGTTGCAGATTCTCAAGGATATGGGCTGCAACGGCATACGCTGCTCACATAACCCGCCCTCACCCATTCTGCTGGACCTGTGCGACCGCATGGGATTCCTGGTTATGGATGAGGCTTTTGACATGTGGCGTCGCCGCAAGACTGACCGTGACTACGCCCGTTTCTTTGATGATTGGTACGAGCGTGACCTTACAGACCTGGTGGTGCGTGACCGCAACCATCCCAGCATAGTGCTATGGAGCATAGGCAATGAGGTTCTTGAGCAGTGGTCCGATGCAAAAGCCGACACGTTGTCGCTTGAGCAGGCCAACCTTATACTGAACATGGGACACAGCGCAGACCAACTTGCACAGGAGGGTGAAATGAGTGTAAATTCACTTATCACAGCCCGTCTGGCCGGTATAATCAGGGAACTTGACCCCACCCGCCCGGTAACCGCAGGCTGCAACGAGCCCAGTCCCGGCAACCACCTGTTCCGATCAGGCGCCATTGACGTGATAGGTTACAACTACCACAACCAGAATGTACCGGCTGTACCGCGCCTGTTCCCCGGCAAGCCGTTCATCATAACCGAGAGCGTATCGGCCCTTATGACGCGCGGATTCTATGAGATGCCGTCGGACAAACTGATGACACGCCCCGCACGCTGGGACCGCCCCTACTTCAACGAGACATTCTCATGCTCGGCATATGACAACGTACGTACCCCATGGGGCAGCCATCATGAGGAGAACCTTATCTTCCTGAATAGCCAGCCCTTTGTGGCAGGTCAGTATATCTGGACCGGATTTGACTACATCGGTGAGCCCACACCCTACGGCTGGCCCGCCCGCAGTTCATACTTTGGCATTGTTGACCTGGCCGGATTCCCTAAAGACATCTACTACCTCTACCAGTCAGAGTGGACCGATACACCTGTACTGCACCTGTTCCCGCACTGGAACTGGACACCGGGTGAGCAGATTGACATGTGGTGCTATTACAACAATGCCGATGAGGTAGAACTCTACATAAACGGCAAGTCGCAAGGCGTTCGCAGCAAGGATGCAGAGCATCTGCATGTGGTATGGAACGTGACCTATGAGCCCGGTACGGTAAAGGTTGTGGCCCGCAAGAACGGAGTGGAGACCGCCAGCCAGGAGATACATACCGCCGGCGAACCTGCACAGATACGTCTTACGGCAGACCGCAGCACAATACGCAGCAATGGTACAGACCTGAGTTTTGTAACTGTTGAGATACTGGACAAGGACGGCAACCTGTGCCCCAATGCAGACAATCTGATTGAGTTTGAGATTGACGGAAAAGGTTTCATAGCCGGTGTTGACAACGGCAGCCCCATATCACTGGAACGTTTCAAGGACAATAAGCGCAAGGCATTCTATGGGAAGTGTCTGGTAGTACTCCAAAATGACGGAAACAAGGGAAAGATAAAACTTAAAGCTACATCAAAAGGACTAAACTATGCACAAACTACCATCAAGTGTGCACAGAAATCCAAATAATGACAAATAAAAAATTTGTAGTTACAGCCTCTAAGTAACTTTGCAACGCTTTTCCAACTATGGATATAAAAGAGAACCTGAACAGAATCAAAGCCACCCTCCCCGCAGGAGTAAAGCTTGTAGCAGTATCCAAGACCCATCCGGCAGAGATGCTGCAGGAGGTTTATGATGCCGGCCAGCGCGTATTCGGCGAGAACAAGGTTCAGGAGATGACGGCAAAGAGCCAGGTTCTTCCCAAAGACATAGAATGGCACTTCATAGGCCACGTTCAGAGCAATAAGATCAAGCTTATGGCTCCGTATGTATCGGTCATACAAGGCGTTGATACATATGACAAACTTGCTGAGATAGACCGCCAGGCCACCCGATTCGGCCGTCACATAACATGCCTTCTGCAACTCCATATTGCACAGGAGGAGACCAAGTTCGGTTTCTCGGCCGATGAATGCACCGCAATGCTTGACGAGGGTAAGTGGAAGGAGCTTAAGAATATAACCATAGGTGGTGTGATGGGAATGGCCAGCAACACCGATGATGAGGCTCAGGTTCTGGGCGAATTCCGCCACCTGAAGCAGCTCTTTGATACATATAAGGAGAAATACTTCAAGGAGAGCCCTGATTTCAACACCATATCGGCAGGTATGAGCGGTGATTATCAGCTGGCCATCCGCGAGGGAAGCAATATGGTGCGCATAGGCAGTTCCATATTCGGTGAAAGAAACTACAATATCAACAAATAACCCATAACATCCATGATTGATCATTACGACAGATCAGACAACGTCTTTACGGAGAAGAATCTGAATGCTTTCATAAGCAACGCCATCATCAACAACTGGGATCTGGAGGCATTCACTGACTATAAAGGCGCCACATTGCTTTACCGCGATGTAGCCCGCCGTATTGCAAAGCTTCATATCCTGTTTGAAGAGACCGGGCTGAAACCCGGCGACCGCATTGCCCTGTGTGGCAAGAACAGTTCCAACTGGGGTACCGCCTGTCTGGCCGCGATCACATATGGAGCCGTTGTTGTACCTATCCTGCATGAATTCAAGGCCGATAACATTCATCATATCATCAACCACTCTGAAACCAAGCTGTTTTTCTGCGGTGACCAGATCTGGGAGAACCTGAATGAGGCCTCGATGCCTGACCTGGAAGGTATAATCCTGCTGGATGATTTCCAGATAGCAATATCACGCAACAACAAGCTCACAGAGGCCCGCGAACGTCTTAACGAACTGTTCGGTCGCAAATACCCCAAGGAGTTCACCGCCAAGGATATTAAGTACTTTGAGGCCGGCTTTGATGACATGGCCATGATCAACTACACATCAGGCTCAACTGGATTCTCCAAAGGCGTAATGCTCCCCTACCGTTCACTCATAAGCAACCATATGTTTGCACGCAGGGCATTGTATGTGATGAAGCCGGGTGACAAGATCATATCCATGCTGCCTATGGCACACATGTACGGATTCGCATTTGAGTTCTTCCATGAGTTCCTGATGGGATGCCACGTTTATTTCCTGACGCGTCTGCCCAGCCCCAAGATCATATTCCAGGCTCTTGGTGAAATCAAGCCCATGCTTATCGTATCCGTTCCGCTGGTTATTGAAAAGATCATCAAGAAGAACATACTGCCCAAGCTGGAGACTCCTTCAATGAAACTTCTGCTTAAGGTGCCCATCGTAAATGACCAGATCAAAAAGAAGGTTTGTGAGGAGATGATCAAAGGATTTGGAGGTAACTTCTATGAGGTAATCCTGGGCGGCGCAGCCTTCAACCAGGAGGTTGAGAAATTCATATCATCTATAAGATTCCCATATACCGTAGGTTACGGCGCAACAGAGTGCGGTCCTATTATAGCCTATGATGACAAGACCACATTTGCACCCGGTTCATGCGGCAAGCCTGTACCCAACATGGAGGTTAAGATCCTGAGTTCTGATCCAGAGCATGTACCCGGTGAGATTATCTGCCGCGGTCCCAACGTGATGCTGGGTTATTACAAGAATGAGAAGCTGACCGAGGAGACTATTGACAAGGACGGCTGGATGTACACAGGTGACCTTGGTATCATGGACAAGGACGGCAACATATTCATCAAGGGCCGCAGCAAGAGCCTCATACTTGGACCTTCGGGCCAGAACATCTACCCCGAGGAGATTGAGGATCACCTCAACAACATGAACCTTGTAAACGAGTCAGTGGTAATATCTGAGAATGAGAAGCTGGTGGCTCTGGTTTATCCTGACTTTGACGAGGCTATGAAGGCCGGCATGTCCGATGAGCAGATTGCCACCGTTATGGAGCAGAACCGCGTAGAACTCAATGAGATTCTGCCGGCATATGAGAAGATATCGCAGATACGTATCTATCATGAGGAATTTGAGAAAACTCCCAAAAAGAGCATCAAACGATACCTTTATCAGAAAGAATAGCTAAAAACTTTTACTACATTTGCAAAAAGAATATTTATTACAAACCTTTTAACCAATTATTGTTTTTTACAACTATGAAAAGAAACAAAGAAATCAGAGCGGCCGCACGCCAGGCGTTGAACGGCCATTGGGGATGGGCAATTCTTGTTTGCATTGTTTTTGGAGCAATTTCAAGTGTATTAGCTGCCCCGTCACTTATTTCATCACTTACATCATCTGCAGTTAACGGAGGTATGGGTGTGTTCAACCCTGCCGTTTTGGTTACAGCACTCTTCACCTCAATGGCACTGTCTCTTGTGAGCGGTCTGTTGAATCTGTTCGGTGCAGGTCCTTTATCTGTAGGCTATCAGAATGCTTTCAACAGATACTACTCAGATTCTGACTACAACACCATTGGAAACATGTTCCGTCTGGGATTTGCAGGAGGACGTTATTGGAAGAATGTTTGGGGTATGTTCCTGATGGAACTGTTCACGGCCTTGTGGACTCTCCTCTTTATAGTACCTGGTATCATCAAGGGATTAGCTTATGCGCTGACTCCCTATATTCTGGTTGACAATCCTGAGTTGGGTCCCAATGAGGCCCGTCTTAAGAGCATTGAGCTGATGCGCGGATACAAAGGAAAACTGTTCGGTCTGTGGCTGAGCTTCATCGGATGGTTCCTGCTCTGCATACTCTCTCTTGGTGTAGGTTTCATATGGCTCACTCCTTACGTCAGGACTTCATTTGCCGCATTCTATCGTGAACGCATAGAATCAGAAAAGCCTCAGATTGCAGAACAAGTTACCGAGTAACAAAATACTGATATGAAAAAAGCCCGCTCATTCAGAACGGGCTTTTTTCATATCAGTATCTCCTTAATCTAATTTAAGAACAGCAAGGAAGGCTTTCTGAGGCACCTCAACATTACCTATCTGTTTCATGCGTTTCTTACCCTTCTTCTGCTTTTCCAAAAGCTTGCGCTTACGTGATACGTCACCGCCGTAGCACTTGGCGGTTACATCCTTGCGCACCTGCTTGATGGTTTCACGGGCAATTATCTTGGAGCCGATGGCTGCCTGGATGGCAATATCAAACTGCTGGCGCGGTATGAGTTCCTTAAGTTTCTCGCACATGCGACGGCCCAGGTCATACGCATTATCCACGTGAGTAAGAGTTGACAGAGCATCCACGGGTTCACCGTTAAGCAGGATATCCAGTTTGATAAGCTTTGACGGACGGTATCCTGCAGGATGATAGTCAAATGATGCGTAACCCTTTGATATGCTCTTGAGTTTGTCATAGAAGTCAATCACAATCTCGCCCAACGGCAACTTGAAGTAAATCTCCACACGGTTACCGGCTATGAACTGCTGCTTTACCAGCTCTCCGCGCTTGTCAAGGCACAATGTCATGATGGGACCGATATAATCAGTAGTGGTGATTATGGATGCGTCAATATAGGGCTCTTCGATATGGTCTATCAGTGTAAGGTCTGGCATTCCGCTGGGGTTATGGACTTCTGTAGCGTTACCCTGCTTGTCATATACCATGTATGATACGTTGGGCACGGTAGTGATGACGCTCATGTCAAATTCGCGGTCCAGACGTTCCTGTACAATCTCCATGTGCAGCAGGCCCAGGAATCCGCAGCGGAATCCGAATCCCAGCGCTGCCGATGATTCCGGGAAAAAACTCAGTGAGGCATCGTTCAGCTGCAGCTTCTCAAGTGATGCACGCAGGTCCTCAAATTCATCGGCCTCAATGGGATAGACGCCGGCGAACACCATCGGCTTGGACTCCTCGAATCCCGCAATGGCCTTGTCGCAGGGACGGGCCACATGGGTTATGGTATCACCCACCTTGACCTCAGTTGATGTCTTGATACCGGAAATGATGTAGCCCACATCGCCTGTGGTCATCACGTCACGCGGCACCATATCCATGCGGAGCACGCCTACCTCATCGGCATCATACTCCTTACCTGTATTGAAGAACTTAACCTTATCACCCTTACGGATCGAGCCGTTCTCAATTTTGAAATATGCTATGATTCCGCGGAACGAATTGAATACTGAGTCAAAGATGAGTGCCTGCAGAGGGGCATCGGGATCACCCTCGGGATGCGGAACACGCTCCACGATGGCGTTCAGTATCTCCTCAACACCCATTCCCGTACGGGCCGATGCACGGATTATCTCATCACGCTTGCAACCCAGCAGTTCAATGATCTCATCCTCAACCTCATCGGGCATGGCGCTCTGCATATCGCACTTGTTGATGACGGGAATTATCTCCAGGTCATGCTCTATAGCCATGTAAAGGTTGCTGATGGTCTGCGCCTGAACACCCTGTGTAGCATCAACCACCAGGATTGCGCCCTCACATGCTGCGATGGAACGTGACACTTCATATGAAAAGTCCACGTGTCCCGGAGTGTCAATAAGGTTCAGGATATACTTTTCACCCTTGTACTCATACTCCATCTGGATAGCATGGCTCTTGATAGTTATGCCGCGCTCTTTCTCCAGATCCATATCATCGAGCATCTGACCCTCAGTGATATTTATGGTGTGGGTATATTCAAGCAGACGGTCAGCCAGGGTGGACTTACCGTGATCAATGTGAGCTATTATGCAAAAGTTGCGGATGTTTTTCATCTAAATTATCTTGCCAATACGTATTTATGCAATGTTTTGCGGACGGCGCCGGGGCCGGCGTATAGTTCCTTGACCATGCCCTCTATGCGCTCACCCAGACCTGCTTCGTAGAGATCTACTGCAAACACATCTTTGCGGCTGTAGAGTTTCTTGAGGCATGAGTAGTCCTGATCAGGCTTACCGATTTCAAGCGGGGCAACGATTGCCTGCATCTCAGCGAGCAGAGGATCCGGTGACGGCTCAAACGGTGTGCCGTCATCCTTGATGCCTTTGAGGTAGCGGGCATAACCGGCCAGAGCCAGAGGAATCAGTACCAGATTATCCATATCCAGTCCACGAGCGATGTATTTCTTTATGGTCTCGCCAAAGCGAATGGGGATCTTTTGGCTTGTGTCGCATGCTATTCGCTGCGGAGCATCAGGCATAAAGGGATTAGGCAGACGGCGTTTGATTACGGCGCCGATGAACTCATACGGGTTCAGGATTCCCGGATCAACAACTACCGGCATTGCCTCCATGTAGCCCATCTTCTGGATGAATGAGCGGATATCCTCATCGGCCATCTCAGCACTGATAAGTGTGTAGCCCAGCATGCAGCCGTAGAGAGCCATAGCAGTGTGAAGCGGGTTGAGGCAGGTGGTAACCTTCATGGTCTCAACCTTGTCAACGGTCTCACGTGTGGTGTAGAGCGCACCTCCCAGATCCAGCGGCGGACGTGAGTTGGTGTAGTTATCCTCAATTACCAGATACTGTACCTCCTCGGCATTCACAAACGGAGCGGTAAAGGTATGCTTCTCAGTCTCTATGTAATCATTATCCTCAAAGCCGTCCTTAGCAAGCAGTTCCTTAACCTTCTCATGCGGACGCGGGGTGATCTTGTCAATCATTGACCAAGGGAATGTAATCTTTTTCTCGTCCTTGAGGTATGCCAGGAAATCGGCAGGAACCAGTTTGTCTGCCACCCAACGCTCTGCATAAGCCATAACGCCGGCCTTTACCTTGTCACCGTTGTGTGAGCAGTTGTCCATGCTCTGAACGGTCAGAGGCAACTTACCTGCGTTGTAACGCTCCAGCAACAGGGCACAGACCTTACCCATGGCGAACAAAGGCTTAAGACCGCGTGCCAGATCGGCTTCATTATATGTGTAACCCTTCTCTGTAATGGTAAATGAGATCATCTGCAGTGACGGTTTGCGGAATATCTCCACCAGGCGCTGCCAGTCAGGGAATTGCGGATCGGCTTTGAGGGCCTCGGTTACAGATGCTATGACCTTCTTCTCAATGGTGCCGGTTGACTGCAGGCTTACCAGAAGCGAGAGGTTGTCATAGGGAGCGTAGGCCTTGTCTATGATCTCATAGTCAAAAGTCTCGGCCATAATGACACCGCGGTCATACTTGCCCGTGTTAAGTGCATCATTGATTATAGCAGCCGGGAAGGCGCGGAATATGTTGCCGCCGCCAAAATGTACCCATGTGGGCTCATCATGTGTCTTGCGGCGTACAGCCTTTATATCAAACTTAGGGAGAAGGTATCCTTTAGCCTCCCATTCAGCAGCTTTAAAACTACCGCTTGTTATTTCTGTCAGTTTCATAATATACTTAAAAATTCTCCGCCGGATGGAAGCCAACAGCCAATAGCTAACAGCCAACAGCCGATGCGAAGCATCGTTCTTTAATCAAAGAATCCGGGTTGTTTGTACTCAATTCCAAGCTCGCGGTCCACGGTAGCCAATATTCCCTGAACCTGACCCATTGCGAACATACGTCCCAGCAGGGTGTAACCTGCATTATGTCCGTGACTGGACTCATCCATTATGCCGCCGGGCTCATCGGTAAATGTCATACCGTGATCCACACGCATAGGCAGAGCAGGATTGGTCTTCTCAAATATGCGGCACAACTCAATGATGTCGGCACGGCCACCCAAGTGTGAAGCCTCGGTAAAGTCACCGTTGGGGAATATGTGGCATGAACGCAGATGAACGAAGTGTGTGCGTGAAGCAAACTTCTTAGCCATCTCAACGACGTTGTTGTATGCACCGGCTGAGAGTGAACCTGCACAGAATGTCAGACCATTGTGCTTGTTAGGCACTGCATCCAGGAACCACTGGATATCCTCCTCAGTGCGGACAATGCGCGGCAGACCCAGAACCTCAATTGGGGGATCATCGGGATGTACACACATGTTCATGTTGTACTCCTCACAAGTAGGCATGATTGCCTCAAGGAAATATTTCATATTGGCACGGAGTTGTGCCTTGTCTATGCCTTTGTAAAGGTTCAGGAAATCACGGAACTTCTGAATGGGAGCCTCATCGTTCTCACTGAAGTTACCGCTTACAAAGCCTTGAGTCTTGATGATTATGGTCTCAACCAGCTTGTGCTCACCTTCAGGGGTCATGGTCTTGGCCAGTTCATCGGCCTCAGCCAGAACGTTACGGCCCTGGCCAACACCCTCCGGGAAACGGAACTTGGCCCACTCCTCACGTGCACCGGCACGCTTAAGGATATATATGTCAAAGTAGGCAAACTCAGCGTAGTTGAAATATAGGTTGGTTGAGCCGTTGGGGTTCTCATGCAGCAGGTCTGTGCGGGCCCAGTCAAGAACAGGCATGAAGTTGTAGCAGATGCAGTGAATGCCCTCAGCCGAGAGGTTGCGCAGACTCTCCTTATAGACTTCAATCTGATGGTCGCGGTCCGGACCGCCATATTTAATTGTCTCGACAACGGGAAGGCTCTCAACAACACTCCAGCGCATGCCGTAACTCTCAATATACTCTCTAAGGTCACGTATCTTTTCACGTGTCCACACCTGGCCAAGCGGTACGTCATGAAGAGCGGTCACAATGCCCTCTACGCCTATCTGCTTAAGCATGGCAAGCGTTATCTTATCCTTCTTGCCAAACCAGCGCCATGTTCTTTCCATACTCTATATTTGATTAATTGATTCTAGTTTGTAAAATTACAAAAAAACACAATCTCATAAAAACAAAAAGAGCCGGAAGAAAGTTTCCGACTCTTTTTATTTGTAAAGGTTGAAAATTACTTCAAAGCGTAGTAGTTCTCCTCCTCACCTTCGGTAACGTTGATCTTGTCTTCACGGAGTAACCATCCAAGTCCCAGATAGAACTCTTTGTCCTTCAACTTAGTTGCCTTTTTAATTTCCTTCTGTGAAAGGGCGTTCTTACCCTCAAGTGTGCGCCAGATCAGACCGGCGAATTCACCTACCATTTCGTTCATGATTATATGTGTTTTTAAAAATCGCCGCGAAATTACATATTTTTTCAACAAATTATTCCAGAAAGGGCCATTTTTTAAAACGGAGCGGCCACTTTTTTGTATAATTATTCGGCTTTATAATCAAAATAAGGAATTGGCCTCAGTTTAAAGAGATTCTTTACATGCTTGTCATCAATAGATGCCTTGACCTGGGGATCGTCACATACGCCTGTGCGGATATATCGGTCCAGAACAGCATATGTAAAGCCCAGATTATCCTCATCGCTCTTACCGCTCAGACCATCTGACGGAGTCTTGTCAACCAGTTCAACAGGCAGACCCAGTTCCTTACCTATGGCTTTAACCTCAGCAACAATAAGACCGCCCAGAGGAGCGAAATCACCGGCAGCATCGCCGTAACGGGTAGAATAGCCCACCCAATCCTCAGAAAGGTTGCAGGTATTTGCCACACGGCCGTTCATGGACTGTGATATGGCGTAGAGGGTGGTCATGCGCAGGCGCGGAGGCATATTGATGATGGTCTGACGGCTCACCTCTATACCATCGGGAGCAAACTGCTCCTGGATGGAGGCCATCAGTGCCTGGTATGTATTGGATATATTCAGATTAAAGTGACGGATTCCCAGATGGTTTATCAGCATCATGCTGTCCGATATATCCGCCTGCACCCCGTTGGGCATTGTCACACCTATAACGCGGTCACGTCCAAGAGCTTCAACACACAGAGCGGCAACGACACTGCTGTCCTTTCCGCCAGATATTCCTATAACGGCATTACAGCCCTTACCGTTTGCCTCAAACCAGTCTCGGATCCAATTGACCACCTGGTCTTTTACCTTTTTGGAATCAAAGTCTTTCATTCTACATATGACTTACCTAAAAGGACAGACCCCTTTTATGGAATCTGTCCCTTTTAATTATTTATCCGGATGATTATTCCTCTTCCAGAGGTTTCATATTGGTGTAGACGTTCTGAACGTCATCATCCTCATCAAGGCGCTCCACAATCTTGTCGATGGTCTCACGCTGCTCGGGGGTAACGTCCTTCAGATCGTTCGGGATACGGGTGAACTCTGCAGCCTTAACCTCAAATCCGTTCTCCTCAAACCACTTCTGGATTGCAGCGTATGACTTGGGATCGCCGTACAAGGTTACCTCGTTCTCCTCCTCGTCGATATCGTACTCCTCCTCAATACCCAGGTCTATCAGTTCCAGGATAAGGTCATCCATATCAACACCGTCCTTGAGGGCGATGGTGAACTGGCACTTGTGGCTGAACATGAAATCCAGACTGCCGCTGGTACCCAGTGTGCCACCGAACTTGGTGAATACTGAACGTACATTAGCAACGGTACGAGTGGTGTTATCAGTCAGAGTTTCAACGTAGATGGCAATTCCGTGAGGACCGTAACCCTCATAGTTCATCTCCTTGTAATCCTTCTGATCCTTGCCCATTGCGTTCTTGATAGCGCGCTCGATGTTGTCCTTGGGCATGTTCTCGTGCTTAGCGGTAGCTATAATGGCACGAAGTGTAGAGTTGTTGTCCGGATC